>CEPX01051138.1_pt1 | contig 48191 bp, 44 predicted proteins | sample 361361 | NCBI WGS metagenome assembly CEPX01 (sample SAMEA2619974, study PRJEB7988) | marine metagenome | biome: marine biome (ENVO:00000447); feature: mesopelagic zone (ENVO:00000213) & marine oxygen minimum zone (ENVO:01000065); material: "saline water (ENVO:00002010), including plankton...
AAAAAATCATCAGCACCAAAGGTAAAGGTATATACTACAACCAGCTGTCCCTGGTGTCATAAAACAAAAGAATTTTTGAAAGATAGCAAAGTCAAGTACCAGGAAGTAAATGTTGGTGAAGATGAGAAAGCCCGGAATGAAATGTTCGAGAAATCCGGGCAGTTTGGAGTGCCAGTAGTTGATGTAAATGGCACAATAATTGTTGGATACGACAAGGAAGCTTTGAAGAAGGCACTCAGTATCTGATGAGGGTGCTACATGGAGAAAGACAATGTCTGCATTAATTGCTACGATCAGCTCGATAAGGTTGCTAAATTATTGAAGCTGACAAGTTACGACCTGGATATTCTGACAATTCCGAAAAGAATTCTAACATTTAGTTTTCCTGTGAAGTTAGACAATGGAAATATAAAACATTTTACAGGATACAGGGTGCAATTTAATGATGCCCGCGGCCCGACAAAGGGCGGAATAAGATTTCATCCGGAGGTCAGCTTAGAGGACATAAAGACTTTGGCATTCTTAATGACCTTGAAATGTGCAGTTGTCAATCTTCCTTTTGGCGGGGCTAAAGGCGGTGTCATGGTTGATCCGGAGCTTTATTCTGAAAGAGAGATTGAAAATATCAGCAGAGGCTACATAAGGGAAATCAAGGATTTTATCGGGCCTGAAACAGATATACCTGCTCCTGATGTAAATACAAATCCCAGGATCATGTCTTACATGCTAGACGAATATGAAGCACTAAAAGAAAAACACGTTCCAGGAATCATTACAGGCAAGCCTCTTCAGTTAGGCGGTTCAAAAGCCAGAAATTTTTCAACGTCAATGGGAGGGGCTTATGTTCTGCAGGAGATAGCAAAAGAGCATAAGATGAAACCAGAAGACACAACAGTAGTTGTCCAGGGTTTTGGAAATGTTGGCATGCATATTGCAAGGATTTTGCATGAATGGGGCTATAAAATCATCGGGGTTTCTGATGTCAGAGGGGGAATTTACGCCCCAAACGGATTGAACATCAAGGATGTAATTGTACATAAGGAAAAAACCGGAAAACTGCAAAAATTCGAGGGAGCAAAAGAAATAACCAACAAGGATTTGCTGGAATTAAAATGCGATGTTCTAATACCTTCTGCGGTCGAAGACCAAATTACAATAAACAATGCTAAAAATATAAAATCAAAGCTTGTTCTTGAAATGGCTAATCGCCCAATAACACCTGAGGCTGATGAAATATTAATGGATAAGAAAATTTTTATTATTCCAGACGTTTTAGCAAACGCTGGCGGGGTTGTAGTTTCTTATTTTGAATGGGTGCAAAACTCAACTAATATTTATTGGAGCGAGAAAGAAGTCCTGGATAAGCTTAAAATTTACATGACAGATGCGGTAAAGGACTTGACAAAAGTCTGTTATAATCTGAAGTGCAATATGAGGGAAGCCTTATACGTAAATGCTATAAAGAAGATCCTGGAAGCTGAAAGACTAAGGGGAAATTTGCGATAGGATATCTATAACAACCTTTAAAAACACTATTTCTTTACTTTTTATTCATGAGAAGGACGAAGATTATTGCTACTATTGGTCCCAGGACAGAGAGTGAAGAATCCATAAGGAAACTTGCAGATGCAGGCATGAATATTGCAAGGATCAATATGTCTCATGGCGATCATAAGTGGATTTCTGAGGTTATAGCTAGAATAAAGAAGGTTAGTGAAAAATCACGATTTCCGATTGCTATAATGATTGATACCCAGGGACCAGAAATAAGAACAAGTGCTACAGAGGTTGGTTTAGAAGAAGGAGAGATGTTCAAGATAGCTGTAGATAGTGCCTGCGATATCCAAGAAGGCGAAAAACATACGTTCATCAACTACGATTTGATCAAGAAAGTAAAACCAAAGGATGTCATTGCTATAGATGACGGTTTGATCGCTTTAGAGGTTGTTAATGTCGGGCCATATCATGTCAACTGTAAAGTTCTCAATAAAGGTTCTTTGGGAAAAAGAAAGAGTGTCAACATTCCTGGAATAAAGAAAGACATGCCGGCTGTAACTGAGAAAGATGTTGAGGATGTCAGACTAGGTATAAAGTCAGGAGTGGAGTATGTTGCACAAAGTTTCGTAAGAAGAAAGGAAAATGTTGTTGAATTAAGAAAACTTCTGGATAAATTAGGAAGCAATGCAATGATAATCGCCAAAATAGAAGACCAGGAAGGTATTGATAACAGGGAAGATATAATACAAGAAGCAGACGCCATCATGGTTGCCAGAGGAGATTTAGGCGTGGAAATTCCAATTGAAGAAATTCCCATTGCACAAAAGTCATTAGTAAATTCCAGCATTAAGGCCGGTAAACCGGTCATAATTGCAACTCATCTGCTGGAATCCATGATCAAAAATCCAAGGCCCACAAGGGCAGAGGTAACTGATGTTGCAAATGCAGTATATGAAAAAGCAGACGGCATAATGCTTTCCGGAGAGACAACAAAAGGCGATTATCCAGTCGAATGCGTTGAAACAATGCACAAGATCGCAAGGAAAGTCCAGTGTCAGGTTGGTTTTGACATGCCAAGAGATGGGTTGAAGATAAACGATGTGAGGGAGGCAATTACACTCGGAGCCTGCATCAATGCTAAAAATCTGGATGCGAAAGCCATAATTGTTTTTTCCAGAACTGGAAAATTACTCAGCTTAATCACAAAAAGAAGACCAACTAACGACATTTTTGTATTTTCAGATAGCGATGAAGTAAAGAGAAAACTTATGATCTACTGGGGAACTTTCTCTTTTAACATTCAATTCACACAGAATTTTGAAACAATGGTTAAGAATGCAATTAAAATGTTAAAAGACAAAAAATATCTGTTAAAAGGCGAAAGGGTAATCATAGTTTCTGATATCAACCCCAGAAAAAACATTGAGATTCTTGAGATAAGGGAAATTGATTAGAAAAATTATTAAATAGGGCCATTTTCTTATAGTATTGGGTTGAATGTAATATGATATTCGAAATTAATAAATAAGTTGTTAAATTCTTGTGGGTAGTTTTACTCATAAAGTGCAACCCTTGTATTTTAATTTTTTTCTCAGGTGCATAATGAACTATATAGAAATCAATAATCTTGTAAAAACCTTTAAGGAAAAGGGAAAAACGGTGACTGCAGTAGATGACATTTCATTCAGCGTAAAAAAAGGAGAAATATTCGGCTTGCTTGGCCCGAATGGAGCTGGAAAGTCAACAACAATCAACATACTTACAGGATTGCTGGAAAAAGATTCAGGAACTGTGAAAATACTTGGGCGTGAGCCTGAAAAGAGCTGGGAGTTTGTCAAGAATAAAACTAATGTTGCAACAGCATATTCGTGGATGTCTGATGTGCTGACAATTGAACAGAATCTTAGGGTGTATGCCAAAATATACGGAGTTAAAAATTATGAAAAAAGAATTAATTATTTATTGGATCTGTTTGAATTAAAGAATATTGCCAATAGGAAGATTATAAGATTGAGCTCTGGTGAAAACACAAGGGCAGTTTTGTGCAAAGGGCTGATTAACAGCCCCAAAGTCTTGTTTTTGGATGAGTGCACTGTCGGCTTGGACCCGGATATTGCTGATAAAACAAGGATTCTAATAAAAAATTATCAGAGAGATCATGATTGTTCAATACTTTTCACTTCCCATTATATGTATGAGGTAGAACAGCTTTGCAATAGAATCGCTTTTATGCAGCATGGCAAGATAGTCAGCATTGATACCAGCAAAAATCTGAAGAAGTTGATTAAAAAGCATACAGTAGAGATTGCAGTTAAGAAAGATATCAAATTACTGAAAGATTTTCTCAAAACAGAAGGCGTTGATGTTATTTTTGCTAAAAATAACACTATGATATTTGAAGTTAGCACAGAAAACGACAAGATGTACAAAGTAATAAGCAAAATCTTTCATCGTGGATTTATATTGAGCAATTTGCATATCAAAGGCCCTACACTGGATGACATTTTCATAAAAATATCGAGGCAGCAGAAAAAATGAAATTTTATAGAATTGAAGCGTTATTGTTGAAGTATTACTACATAACAATCAATAGAATAGACAGGCTTTTTGATATAATCTATTGGCCTGTGATAGATCTGTTCATATGGGGATTCGCAGGTTTTTACATACAGGCGCTGTCTGATGTCAATGTGCTTAGCATGCTGCTAGGCGGTGTAATACTTTGGATATTTGTATGGCGCTCATCCCAGGATATAGCAGTCTTTGTACTTGAAGATTTTTGGTCAAGGAACCTTTACCATCTCTTTGCATCTCCGATAAAATTGAGTGAGCATCTGATTTCGATAATTATAGTGGGCTTATTGAGGGCACTGACAACATTTGCAATTTTGTGGCCTGTTGGAATTATGTTTTACTCCTTCAACATATTGAGGATATCTCCCTTACTAATAGCAGTTGCAGTTTTTTTGCTGACTTTGTTTGGCTGGGCTGTGGGGCTATTCATAGCGTCATTTATATTCAGGTTTGGGCAGAGAATCCAGGTTCTTGCATGGAGTGTTACCTTTTTGCTTACGCCTTTTGCTGCTATTTTCTATCCGATATCAGCCTTGCCTCAATGGGCGGCAAGGATAGCTGTTGCTCTTCCTCCTGCCCACATATTTGAAGCCCTTAGGGCATTAATCAATGGAAATCCTGTGAATTATTACGGATTGGCATATGCATTTACAGCAAGCTTTGTTTTTTTCATTGCCATGGCATTTTTCCTGGTAGTATCATTCAAGAAAGCAAGAAAGACAGGACTGTTGGTTAAGGGGGATTAAACAAAATATTTAAAAATACCCTCTATAATTAGTTAATAATGCAAACATTTGACTTAATTGTAATAGGAGCTGGCTCTGGGCTAAACATTTCTTCTGCTGCAGCCAGTAAAGGAATGAAAGTTGCTGTTGTGGAGAAAGGCCCTATGGGCGGTACTTGCCTGAACAGGGGTTGCATCCCATCAAAGATAATAATCCACAGCGCTGATGTTGCGGAAACAATCAAAAGATCAAAATCTTTTGGAATAAATTCTAAGCTTTTGTCAATTGACTTTAAAAAAATTACAAGCAGAGCTTCAAATATTGTTGACAAAGATGCAAGATCAATTGAAGAAGGCATTAATGAAAATAAAAATACTACTTTATTCAAGACAGAAGCAAGATTTGTTGCTGACAGAACATTAAAAGTTGGTAAAACAATTATCAAAGGAAATAAAGTCATCATTGCTGCAGGAACAAGGCCATCAATTCCGCCAATTGAAGGGTTAAAAGATGTTGATTATATGACCAGCACAGAAGCATTAAGGCTGAAAAAACAGCCTAAAACATTGACAATCTTAGGTGGGGGCTATATTGCAGCTGAACTAGCTCATTTCTATGGAGCGTTAGGGACTAAAATAAACATTATCCAGAGAAATAAATGTATGGTTCCGGGCGAAGACGATGAAATAAAAGAAAAATTTACTGAAATTTTCAAGAAAAAATACAATGTTTTGACGGGTTTTAATGCGAATGAAGTAAGGAAAAAAGGAAAAAAGTTTATTGTTACAGCAGAAAGCAATAAAAAAAAGAAAAAATTGGTTTCTGACCAGTTGCTTGTTGCCACAGGCAGAATCCCAAATACAGACATTCTTGATGTTGAAAAAACCAAAGTCAAGACTAATGAAAAAGGATACATCAAGGCAAACGATTATTTGGAGACAACAGCTAAAAACATATGGGCTTTAGGAGACATTGTTGGAAAATTTTTGTTCAAGCACAGCGCAAATTTAGAAGGCCAATATGTTTATTATAATGCCATTCTCAATAAAAAATTAAAAATCAATTACGATGCAATGCCGCATGCTATATTCTCTTCTCCACAAGTTGCTGGTGTTGGATTAAGGGAGCAGGACTTGAAAGGAAAAAATGCTACAGTTGGAAAATACCAATATATTAGTACCGGTATGGGCATTGCTCTGCAGGACAATGAAGGCTTTTGCAAGATTTTTGCGGACAGGAAGACAAGAAAAATCCTTGGCTGCCATATAATGGGCAGCGAGGCTTCAACTCTAATTCATGAAGTGATTGTAGCGATGAGAGCTGGATTAGAGGTTGATTCAATTCAAAGAGCAGTTCACATACACCCTGCTTTGTCAGAGGTTGTGCAAAGGGCTGTCAATAGTATTGAGTGGTGAAAATTCTCAATAAAAAATTAACAGGAAATGTATTTTTAGTCATAGTTACTTTAGTAGCTTTGCTATTTTTCTTGTTTGGATTGATTCTTGCTTTGACTAATTTAAGGAGCTTGACAAGCACAAGATCAGGCTTTAGCCTAAGTTCATCGTTGATTTTCGCTATCGGCATCTATTTCATGTACACCATAACTAAGAGCTATATTAAATTCTATAAACTTTCAATTAAAAATCCCTATAAAACAGTAAATGATTTTTATAAAAATAATAAAATTTCAATAATTATAACTGCAACAGTATCAATAATTTTGCTGTTTATTTATTATAATGGGATTTATCATGATTTTAATTTTATATTGCAGGTAATTATATTGCTGCCTGTATTTATATTCCAGAATTTCCTTCCTGCAGTGCAGGTTTATGCTAGGACTGTCTTGAATTTAACTTTCTTATCTCCAATTTTTGACTTGATTTTGCCGATTGCCCAGGTTTACTATATTTTCCATGTTGCAAGATTTGTTGTGAACAGATTTGCCAAACCAAAACCTTAAAAAATATGGACTAATTCTTTGCTTTAGGGTGGTTTTGTGGATAGAATTGAGAAAGATGTAATGGGCGAGATAAAAGTTCCTGCTGATTCTTATTATGGGGCATTTACTGTGAGGGCTAAAAATAATTTCCAGATTAGTGGGATCAGATCTTCTAATGAGTTTATTGTCGCTTTGACTATGGTAAAGAAAGCTGCTGCTTTGACTAATATGGAGCTTGGCCAGCTTGACAAAAAGCTCGGAGATGCAATTGTAAAGGCAGCTGATGAAGTAATTGAAGGAAAATTTAATGATTATTTTATCTTGGATGTTTATTCAGCAGGAGCTGGCACTCCATTCAACATGAACTGCAATGAGATAATTGCAAACAGAGCAACAGAATTGCTTGGCGGTAAAAAAGGCCAATACTCAGTGCACCCAAACAACCATGTTAATATGGCTCAGAGCACAAATGATGTTATTCCAACAACAACAAGAGTTGCTTGTTTGATGACTGTTAAGGAAATGATAGCTGAAGCAAGAAAATTTGAATGGTCTTTAAGGGAGAAAGCAAAAGAATTTAGCGACATAATAAAAGTCGGAAGAACTCATTGGGAGGATGCAGTCCCTGTTACGCTTGGCCAGGAATTTGAGAGTTATGCCAATGCAATTGGCAAAGATATTGAAAGGGCAATAAAATCCAGTGATGAATTAAAAGAGCTTGGAATTGGCGGCACTGCGACAGGGACTGGAATCAACACCCATCAGGAATATCATGCGACTATTGTAAAGCACCTGAGCAAACTGGCAGATGTTAAATTTGAAACATCTGATGATCTGCTGGAAAAAACTCAAAACTACAATTACTTTGTTTCTTTTTCAAGCTCGTTAAAAATGCTGGCAATAAATTTGGCCAGAATAGCAAATAATCTCAGCATCCTGAATATGGGTCCAAAAGCAGGCATAGGCGAGATTATACTTCCTGAAGTGGAACCTGGATCATCAATAATGCCCGGCAAAGTCAACCCAAGCGTTCCTGAATGTGTAATACAAAGCTGTTATGATGTCATCGGAAAGGACAAGACAGTAGAGTTGAGCGCAAACTACAGCATTCTGGAATTGAATGTGATGTGTCCTATAATCGCTTATAATCTATTGCAGTCAATAAGGATTCTGCAAAATGTGATGAAAATGTTCAGAAAACTCTGCATTGACGGCATTAAAGCTGATAAGGAAAGATGCGACCAGTTGCTTAACTCAAGCACAGCTGTTGCAACTGCATTAAATCCTTATATTGGCTATCAAGTTACAGCCATTGCAGTAAAAGAAGCGCTTGAGCAAAACAAATCAATAAAAGAAGTCGTCAAAGGCTATGGGATAATTGAAGAAAACGACCTTAATGAGATTTTGTCTGCCAAGAAAATGACAAAGCCCAGAAATCCAGATCCTAAGCTGATTGAGAAAATAAAAAATAATGATAAATATAAGAAATTATTGGAAAAGTATTATTCGAAATAAATCATGATAAAAATTTTCACAACTGGCGGAACAATTGACGATTACCATTATGATTCTGTAGATAAAGCTCCAACTTCACATAAGAGTTTTGTTCCTGAACTACTAAAAAGAGCTAGAGTTACAGTAAAATGCGAAGTTGAAGAAATAGTGCATAAAGATAGCAGATTTGTAACTGATGATGATAGGGAAATTATATTTAAAAAATGTCAAGATTGCAAAGAGGACAAAATAATCATTACACATGGTACTGCAACTATGCCAATAACAGCAAAATTTTTAGGAAAAAATAATATTGAAAAGACCATTGTATTAACTGGCTCTGGTTTTCCAGCGAATAAGGAAAATTCAGATGCTTTATTCAACTTGGGAGCTGCATTAACAGCTGTTCAAGCATTACCGAATGGAGTTTATGTTGTAATGAATGGTAAAATTTTCACATGGGATAATGTTAAGAAAAATGTTGAAACAGGATTTTTTGAAACTGAAAGATAAATTTAAAAACTAACAAAAATTCCAATCAAAAATGCCAAGACCAAAAGTTTCAATCATAGGCGCAGGGAATGTAGGCGCTACAACAGCTCATTGGATAGCTTCCAAAGAACTGGCAGATGTTGTTCTAGTTGATATTGTTGAAGGCGTTCCACAGGGAAAGGCTCTTGATCTGCTTGAGTCAGGTCCAGTTGAAAACTTTGATGTTGATGTTACAGGCACTAATAGCTATGAAGAAACAAAGGATTCTGATATTGTTGTCATAACAGCAGGAATCCCCAGAAAACCCGGGATGAGCAGGGATGATCTGATCTCAACAAATACTAAAATTGTCAAGGACGTGACTCAGAATGTCGTTAAGCATTCTCCGAATTCAATCCTGATTGTTGTTACAAATCCATTGGATGCAATGGTCTTTGTCGCTTCAAAAGTCAGCAATTTTCCTAAAAACAGGGTTTTAGGCATGGCTGGAATTTTGGATTCTACAAGATTCAGAACTTTTATTGCAAAAGAGCTTGACGTTTCTGCTGAAGATGTTGATGCAATGGTTTTAGGCGGTCATGGAGATACAATGGTCCCATTACCTAGATATTCTACTGTGAATGGGGTTCCAATTACAGAATTACTGCCAGAAGATAAAATAAATGCCTTGGTAGAAAGAACAAGAAAAGGTGGCGGTGAAATAGTCAATCTTCTCAAAACAGGCTCTGCTTATTATGCTCCAAGCTCAGCTGCAACTGTTATGGTTGAATCATTATTAAAAGATAAAAAAAGAATTCTGCCTTGTGCTGCTTTTTGCGACAAGGAATACGGAGTTGGAGGATACTTTGTTGGCGTTCCAGTTAAATTAAGCAGCAAAGGCGCTGAAGTTATCGAATTAAAGCTTAATGACGAAGAAAAAGAAGCTTTCAAAAAGTCTGTAGAGCATGTTAAGGGTCTGGTTGAAGCGGCTGAGAAATTCCTATAATGCAAAAACTAGATATCAACAATTCTAAAGGAGAAAAATTAGCTGGAATTTTGTATAAAGCAGAGAATTCAAATAAAATCATCATTGTCTGTCATGGAAGACTTTGCACAAAGGATTCGCATTTCTATCCGGAATTATGCCAAAAATTGCATGAAAATGGTTTTAATGCTTACAGGTTTGATTTTTCCGGAAATGGCCAAGGTCAAGGTCAATTTAAGGAATCCACCATAAGCAAGGACATTGAAGATATCAAATCAGTAGTTGATTTCTTAAAAGAGAAGGGTTTTGAAATATTTTGTTTAATAGGGCATTCTCAAGGCTCTGTTGAGGTTTTACTTCATCAAGCTAAATATGGTTCTGCTAAGCATATAATTGATATCGCTGGTGTTGTTGATCAAGAAAACCAAACAATTAGAAAATATACCCCACAGCAGATTCAAGAACTAGAAAGTAAAGGATTTTTTACTATTCTAAGTGATGGGCAGTATTTTGATATTTCAAAGGAATATTTTTATGATAGATATGAATATGGAGATATAAGGCACAAAGTAATGGGCATAAAAGTTCCTGTCTTAGTAATTCATGGAACAAAAGATGGAGACATTGATTTTGTTAATGGCAAGATGATGCACGAAGCAATTGAAGGCAGCAAATTTGTGCCAATTGAAGGGGCAGGTCATTTTTTTGAGGATGAAGGGCATAGAAGCCAATTAATAAAAAATATAGTAAATTGGTTAACTAATAATAAATAAGATTATTTACATCGTTAAATTTAAATACTTTTAAGTATAGTTTAATCATAAGGGGGTGAGTTAATGGAAAAATCTGAAACTGTTAAAGAAACTCAGGTTGGGAAAGTTTCGCACTATTTTGACAAAATAGGCGTGGCTGTTATCGAGGTTAGTGGTCAGCTTAAAGTTGGTGATGAGATACATATTAAAGGCCATACAACTGATTTCAAGCAGAAAATAACTTCTATGCAGATTGAGAAGGATAAAATACAAGAAGCAAAATCTGGCCAATCAGTTGGAATGAAGGTTGATCAGCAAGTAAGAGCTAATGATTTGGTTTTAAAATAAATTTTTTATCATTGATTGTATCCCCAACTAATTGTATTCCACGCTCTTTCATGAAAGTAATTAAGTATGATCTTCGCTACTATTTCTACTGATCCAATTCCTATAGACAAGGTTAAATTTCCTGTGTAAATAAATACTATAATTGCAGTTGTTAAAGTTGCAATCACTCTCCAACTTATTGCCTTTGCAATGCTGCGTGAATGGTTTTCTCTCATAAAAACACCTCAAAGAAATTAGTTTTTTAATGGTTATAAATGTTATGATGAATTAAAAACCAACAACTTTTAATAATATTATATTTGTTCTAATGTTATGCCTACAACAAAGGAAATAAAACAAGAGTTTAAACTAAAAGCAAGCAAAGACCCGGATAAGTATTATGCTACTGGTGTTTTGAAAAAAGAAGGCTTTTCCAGGAAGAAATGCGAAAAATGCGGAACTTATTTTTGGTCTGTCACTCAAGATAATGTCTGCGGCAATCCTGCCTGTTCCGGCGGCTTTAGGTTTATAGGCAATACTCCTGCTAAAAAAAAGCTCGATTATATTGGAGTTTGGAATGAATTCTCCAGTTTGTTCAAGAAATGGGGCTACACACCAATCAAAAGATACCCTGTTGTTGCAAGATGGAGGCAAGATACTGATTTTGTCCAGGCATCCATCTATGATTTCCAGCCTTATGTTGTTTCAGGAGAAGTTGAACCGCCGGCAAATCCACTAGTTGTGCCGCAGATGTGCTTGAGATTCAATGATATTGATAATATCGGGATTACTGGTGCTCATTATTCCGCTTTTGTGATGATCGGGCAGCATGCTTTCATGAAGCCAAAAGACTGGAATCAGGAAAAATATTTTACTGATATACATAACTGGCTGAAACAGGGACTTGGTCTGCCGAATGAAGAGATAAAATTCCATGAAGATGTGTGGGCTGGTGGTGGAAACTTCGGGCCCTGCATGGAATACTTTTCCAGAGGCTTAGAATTAGGAAACCAAGTTTACATGATGTATGAGCAAACTCCATCTGGAAATAAAGAATTAAACCTTAAAGTTCTTGACATGGGGATGGGTCATGAAAGAAATGCATGGTTTACGCAAGGAAAGCCGACAAGCTATGAAACAACCTTTCCAACAGTTATGGAAAAATTAAGGAAAATAACAAGTATTGGGACAGATGAAGACCTGATGAAAAAATTCCTGCCTTATTCTTCTTATCTCAATGTTGATGAGGTTGAGAATATAGACAAAGTCTGGCAGGAGATCGCTGATAAAATCGAAGTTGATGTGAAAGATCTAAAGAAAAAAATACTTGAATCAGCAGCCATGTATTCTGTTGCAGAACATTCAAGAGCTTTGCTTGTTGCCTTAAGCGACGGGGCTTTGCCAAGCAATGTGGGTGGAGGATACAACTTGAGGGTCATTTTAAGAAGGGCATTGTCTTTTATTGACAAATATAACTGGAACATACATTTTGCAGATGTTTGCAAGTGGCATGCATCTTATTTAAGGCCATTATTTCCCGAATTAAGTGAAAATCTTCCTGAAGTTGAAAAAATTTTGGAGGTTGAGAAAAGGAAGTATGAAGCAACAAGACAAAAAACCCATACAATGATCTCCAAATTGATCAAAGAAGAAATTGACGACAAGAAATTGCTTGTTTTGTATGACAGCTATGGAATAACTCCTGAAATCATAAAAGAAGAAAGCGAAAGTTTGGGAAAGAAAATTGAGATTCCTGAAAATTTCTATGCAAGAGTCGCTGAATTGCATGAGACCAAAGAGCAGGAACATGCTACAAAAAGGGAAGAAAAATTAGATTTAAGAGAGATTCCAGAAACAAAAGCACATTATTTTTCAGATTATAAAAAAAATAAATTTAGAGCTAAGATCTTAAAGATCATTGATAATAAAGTGATTCTGGATGCGACTTATTTCTATCCTACAAGTGGGGGACAATTGCATGATTTAGGTGTGATAGGCGGAATTGATGTGATTGATGTTTTCAAGCAAGGGAAAGTCATCATTCATATTGTAAAAGAAATAAAAGATTTAAAACAAGGCCAGGAAGTTGAAGGAGAAATTAATTTGGAAAGAAGAACGCAGTTGGCAAAACATCATACCGCTACTCACATAATAAATGCAGCTGCAAGAAAAGTGCTTGGCAATCATATAAACCAAGCTGGAGCAAGGAAGGATATTGACAAAGCTACTATTGATTTAACACATTACCAGGGCATTACAGATGATGAGCTTGAAAAGATTGAGGAAGAAGCCAATAATCTGGTGAAGAAATCAATTAAAGTTGAAAGTAATTTTGTTCCAAGAACAGAAGCTGAGCAGACTTATGGCATGAATATCTACCAAGGCGGTGTTGTTCCCGGAAAAGTATTAAGAATAGTCAATATCCAGGATGTTGATGTTGAAGCCTGCGGCGGAACTCACCTCCACAATACTTCTGAAGCCGGCGAAATCAAGATTTTGAAAGCAACTAAAATAAGCGATGGGATTGTTAGGGTCTACTTTACAGCTGGGGAGGCTGCCCAGAAAGAAAAGAAATTGGAAAAAGAGATTTTAGATGAAGCAGCTAAGCTGCTGAAAGTCAAAGTTGAACAATTGCCAGCAAGAACACAGGAATTGTTTGATAAATGGAAAAAAGTCCGCAAGATGAAGTCAAATAACAAAGAAATTGATCCAAAGGAATTACAATTAACATCAAAAGAAGAATTTAAAGGAAATATTTTAGAGAAAGTTTCTGAAATTCTAAAGACGCAGCCTGAACATGTTGTAAAAACCATCAAAAGATTTTTGAGGGAGATGGGAGAGGTTAAGGGGAAATAAAATTAAACTCCTCCAAATTCCTCCGATCTAAAGTGAGGGTACAAATTAGGATTATCTGGCAATAATTCCGGGTGACCATCAAGTTCCCTTGCTCTTCGATGATTCTCCATCGCTGTGATTATTCCATCCCTCACTCTCCTAGGGCTAGGTTGTTGTGATGGTGTACCAAGCGGAGGAACTCCTTCATCTATTAAAGCAGTGGACCAATAACCACCAGGATGTCCAACAACTACTGTATATAGGCCCCCCGGTCCATGATTAACTACAATATATAACCTATTTCCATCTATGCTTAAATCAGCAGGCTGACCTAAAACTAATGCACTTATGTCTGATGATCTAAGTTGGTGACCAATTCTTGTTTCCTCTGGAGGTGCTGCTGTAATCGTTGTAACTGTCATTTTTAAATTCATCTTAGTGGAAGCTATTCATATATAAACCCAATGACACAATTGCCACAAAATTTATATATAATGACATTATACTGTCATTTATGACATCAACTGCCAAGACAATAGCAAAGGAAATAGAAGATGATGTGATAGTAAGAAGGGCTTTGGGGAAAGGGATTGTCAGCATGAAATCACTCGCTGTCTACCTCATTAAAAAGCACAGGCTGGATGTTTCCTCAGATGCTGTCGTAAGCGCAATCAGGCGCTACAAGGAAGAAAATCCTTTGGAAAAAAAATATGAAAAGGCCAGAAAAGTAATCTCTAAATCAACAGATATAAGGGTTACAACAAATATTGTTGAGGTGGCGGTTGAAAAAAACGAAGAGACGCAAAAGATACTGGAGAAGGCATTCGGAGTTGTCAGCTACGAAAAAGGTGAAATACTCCTGATCATACAGGGAGAAAAATCAATAAAACTGATAATCAATGCAAAAAATAAAGAAAAAATAATCTCATTGTTCTCCAGAAAATCAATCCTACATATAGAAGATAGTCTAGCAGAGATCAATATCCACCTGTCTGACGAAGCTGTAAAGACTCCGGGGATTATATCAGCTTTATCATCAGAATTCATGCTTCACGATATAAATATCTATGAATCGATGAGCTGCGTGCCTGAGATGCTTTTCTTCGTCAAGCAGAAGGATGTCATGGAGAGTTATCAAGTATTGTCAACTATGGTGAATATTGGGGATTAAAAATTCTAAATTCTTTCAGGCACTCTCCAATCTTCAATATTTTCATTGAAGTTATTCACTAGAAATGGTAAGTTTATATTCAGCACCATTTGTTCCATGTCTAGGTTTAGCAACTTTTAAAATATCATTTCTAACAAATTTACTAATAACTTGTTTAGCTCTATATTGTGTCCTATTAATTTCCTTTGCTAAAGTTCTGCTGAGAATTTTACCTTCCCTCAACTCTAAATTCTTACATGCATTTAGAATTATATCATCAGCCGTGTTTCTAGAGTACTGCTTCTGATATGGGAATTCTAATATTTTACTTAGTGCTTTTGATTTGTAAGGTAATATGAAATTTATTTTCTTTTCAAAATTTTTTAAATTATTCTCACCATGTATACTAAAAGACCACTTTCTATTAATTTGTCCTTCTTTGGTTTTGTATATATCATTCGCACGAATGTTGCTATATTTGATATTAATATCATTTAAAAGTTTTCTTATTCCAACTAAAAGATTTGGAGGATGTCCATTGTTTATGCATGCTAATTTGAATTGTATGCTTTTATTTCTTAAATGGACATGCCCTTCATCATCAAATGCTTGCTGCAAAAAAATTGCCTTCATTTCTTCTGAACTGCACATAATTAGTTCCGGGATTGCAGGATTATTCTTTGTTTTCCTACCAGGAGCTATATTCATAGTATTTACAAGTATTGTTCCAATTATTTTAGGAAAATAAATTTGCTCTCTATTTTTATAATTTGAAAATGGTGCAGTTATTTTTCCAAATACTCTTATATATGATTCATGAACTAGCTTTCTAAGCTTAATCTTATTATTTCTATAATGGGGATAAAGATCAGAATCAATTCCACCATCAAAGAATATAGAGGATAGAACTCTTGATCCATAGGTAGTGTTAAAATTGAATGGTAAATTAGGATTAATAATTGCATTAGCGAATTTGGAGCCGCCATTACTTTTGGCTGCCAATATGGTGATATTTTTCTCAATAAGATTTCTATCAAAATTACATCCATTGGCATCTAAGTAATGAAGAATATTTTTTAAAACACTTAATTGGATCTTATAATTCCTTCTTATATTTGTTATTGCATGCGAACTTCTTGTTTTGGGTTTCGGTAAGCCTATTTCCTTTCTTAGATTGTTCCAAGTTTTAGCAAATTTTATGGCTTTATCTAATATGCCTTTTTTAATATCATCAGCTAAATCAACATAAACTAAATTTCCAGGTAAATCCCAAATATGTATCTTATCAATATTTTTCATTTAAATCACCTATTTTCTATCAGTTGATACTAAGTAAATGATTTAGGGTTTAAATATTTCACACGGACATGTCCAGTGGTTATTTTCAATATGGAAAACAAGAAATCATAATTGGGTAGTTGAAACATGCTTTAAGGTGATTTAAAATAATGAAAATAGGATACATCGTTTGGATTAATGAGCTGAGAATTTAGTTAATTTACGTTGATGTATTATATTCTTTAAAACTTTGCTATGCTTTAATAAATCATAAACATCAATATTGAATTTTTTTCTTATCAATAATTTAGCATACTTGAGCATAAGCTCTTTAGAACCAAATTCCAATGGTTTATTACTAAGAGTTTTTCTTACACTTTCCCTTACAACGAAGACTCCTAGAGGTATTGTGTATTCATCTGTTATAAATCTTAATACTAACACAGAAGCTTGCTTTCTTATTCCTTTAAGTTTTTCTAATGCAGCCAGTCTAGAAGCATAAAAACCACCTGCGGTACTTTCTGCATAGGATTTTCTCCCTCCATATGGCTCAAAATCTGATGTGAACTGTTTTTTTCTATTGAAGGTAGGTACATATGTTTCAAATAATTCATAACTATATACTTCAGGAAAAAATAAGATTAGAAAATAATTGCCAAGATATCCTCCAAAATAAGCTAAATATCCAGATTCTTGATGTTGTTTTATTTCATTTACTAAATTATTACCTATGTTGCTATCAACTGCCGTAATACTAAATCTTGTTGGCACTAATTTCCTATTTTTCTTCAAACCCAAGTTCCCTATGGATAATAATTTTGTTAAAGAATTCTCGTCGAATTTACTTTTATATAGAATTTTTAATGCATCACTAGCTTTCAAATCAGTATCTGAAACCACTTTTTCAATTTTAGGATGTATTTTTGGATTTTCTGTTAATTTGATCTGCTTTAATTGCGCACTTGGCCCCATTGGTAACGTATGACTGTCAATGTTCAATTTAAATCGTGGTTTTTTATGGAGATTAACTTCTATGTCTACTGGTTTAGAAGACATCGCAACTTCTTTTCCTATATCCAGAAATTTTGTATTTTTCCTTGCATCCAAAATATTTGATTTAAATCGAGAATTTATTAATGAACTTCTTAATTCTACTATTTTTGGAATTTGAAAATCATGTTCTGCCCAATAGATAGGGGCGTCGTAAAGCCAAGAATCTTCGCTTTGTTGAGGGGGTTCTAAAATACCAACATTTACATTAGGATAATTATAACGTCCAACAAAGACTGAATAAGATTCGCTAGTAAATTCTTCCCTTTCTAAGCTTGGCTTCAGATTGAACAATGCATTATTCCTTGCGCATACAGGGCATTTCCCCTTGCCGCAGGCTCCTAACGGATCATAGCCTTTGTGCTGTTTGACTGGCACTCTCATGAAAAAAGTAAAGGAAAGAAATAATTTAAAGGTTTTGGATATCAGTTCAATGATTTTGTTATATCTTTATGCCTTGATCCAACACTAGCTAAGTATCCTCTATTTGGGTCAGTGCTATTTTGTCCTGCATTGTATCTTGCTACACCGCCAGTTACATCACCGCCTGCATTTTTTATGCACAATGCGAAATAAAAGGCAGACATTCGTGCTTGCAATTCTGGATCTGGAAGTATGCTTGCTGGCAATTCTTGTGGTATATTTGACACTCCTGTTTGTTTCATCAAGTTGAATACAAACTGTTGAGTAGTTTTTCGCATTTGTCCAACTCCTTCTGAAAAATTATTCTTAGAGTAAAGATCCCCTCTAACATTTCTGAAATTGCTTTCGTTGTATATAATGGCCGTAAATTCTGAAATAGGAACGTTAAATTCAACTGCCGCATCATGAATCTGTCCTAAAATTTCTTGCGGTTCTAATATGCTGTGTTGCTGTCCATTGTTATATCTTTGCGCATTTCTTACTAAAGATGTGAGACTGGAAATATATTGTGATCTTGTAGAATTATCTAAAAACTGGTCCTGTTCAGTTTCTATTTGAGTGGACCTTTTTTCAAGTGTTTCCCGGCTTGTTTTTGCACCATAATATCTTGCCCACACATCATCTACTTCAAATCTATTAAGTTCTTTTAACTTTTTTATAAATTGTTCTAGTGGGAGTGGAGAAGCAACTACAGTCCTGTAAAGTCCTGATGCTTCGTCTCTTTCAATAAATGCTGAAAAACCTCTTTGCTTGAGTGTTTTAAGATTTAAATTAACATAAACCGGATTTGCATTGGCACTTACTGCATAATAATTTACATCTCTAGATACTGGAGCTTGAGGTTCAGTTTCTTCTACTATATCGTCTAAAGCTTGCTCTTTAAATGGATCATCTAAAGTACCTTGAAGTTTTCTATCTTTTTTTGGGTCATAAAGAGTTTCGAAAGCAGCACCACCTAATTTAGGTCCAGCTACAAAATAAGCCAAAGACACGCCAGCAGCCAATGCTGCCTCTCTCATAAAATCCCTTCTTGAACTTATCTTTCTATTTACCATAGTACAAATCACCCAATCCACCCCTTTTTAAATCTTTCTATTTTGTAACTACTTTAGAATGGTGATTTCATCAATTAATAATGCCTTTATAAACATTAATCTTCTATATTGAAAATAAAAGTATTGCAATATAAAAACCATTATATAATAAACCAAAATTTTATGAGTTATGGCACTGACAGAAAAGCAAATCAGCGAGTTAAGGGATCATCTGGATAATTGCAAAAACCCATTGTTCTTTTTTGATGATGATCAGGATGGCTTATGCTCTTTTCTTCAGCTGTACAGGTACAAAAGGGAAGGCCATGGCATTGTTGTAAAAACCGCTCCAAAGCTTGGGACTATTTTTCTCGCAATAGTCAATGATTATGCTCCTGACAAGATATTCATCCTTGACATAGCTGATGTTGAGCAGGAATTTTTGGACCAAGTAAAAGTTCCTGTTGTATGGATTGACCATCATGGTCCATTTGAAAGGGAAAACGTGAAATATTTCAATCCAAGAGTCCAGAACAAGGAAGATAATTTTCCTACTTCCTTTCTTTGTCATCAGATAGTCAAAGGTGATCTATGGCTGGCGACTTTAGGATGTGTGGCAGACTGGTTCATCCCTGATTTCATCAAGGATTTTGAGAAAGAATATCCTGAACTGATAGGCAAGCCATACAAAACTCCACCAGATATAATCTATAATACAAGACTTGGAAATCTGATAAGGGTTTTTTCTTTTATATTGAAAGGCAAGAACAGTGAAGTATTCAAAAGCTTCAAGATCTTAACTAGAATCAAGGATCCATATGAAATACTGAACCAAACAACCAGCCAGGGAAAATTTATTTACCAGAGATACGAGAAAATCAATAAATTGTATACTCCTCTTTTGGCTGATCTTATGGGGGCCCTTGAAAAATCAAAAGACAAGCTTGTTCTGTTTACATACCAGGATGATAAGTCAAGCTTCACAAGCGACCTGTCAAATGAAGCCATCTATAGGTATCCTGATAAAGTAATCATGATTGCAAGAGAAAAAAACGGCCAGATGAAAGGCAGCTTAAGGTCAACCAAAATAAAACTGCCAGAATTGATCTCAAAATCACTGAACGGACTGGAAGGCTATGGCGGCGGGCATGAACATGCCTGCGGATTTAATGTAAAGAAAGAGGATTTTGAAGAATTTGTTAAAAGGATTAGGGATTTAATCTCGGTTTAGAATTAACTCGGCAATTATTTATATTTCTAAGAAAAATTTTTAAACGCTGTCAAATTAGCCGATAAAATGACAAATGGAACACTTGATGATGCTACAAAGCAAGCATTAGATGACTTACCTGGTGAACTTGTAACTCGTTTTACAAGTTACGCATATTTCCATGAAATTCTTTTGCGTGGGATAGATGCAGTAGCTCATGTTCATTTAATGAGGAGCGCTCAAGATGTACTTGATGAAAAAATTTCACTTAATGAATTAAGGAGAAAATATCGCTTAGATTTTGGTTTAAAGGGCACAGAAGGTGGGCAAACAATGATAGATGGGTTTATCGGTCACTTGAGTACAGTCGAGGGAGATGGGCTTTTTGTGCCTCGGCATGCATATTCTGATGAAAGAGGCCAACAAATAAAAAGAAGAATGATCAGGTTTTTTAGCAGACGAAATTATGAAAAAATTGATGATGATACTTGGACTGATAAAGATTATGCGCTTCAATTAGTTGAGCGAAGATGGAGGCCAGGTGATTTGAGAAATCAAGAATTGGTTGCACAAGGTTTAAGATTTGGAAGAGATTTATGGAACGCAAGTGTTGCAGCATTTGAAGAATCTCAAGAGAGGGGTGCTGTTCTTGACTATAGACATGGACAAGTTCAGTATGGTCCACCTCAATCACAAGAGGTTACAGAATTGGGTAGAAAATTAATTGCACATTATTCTTCTGTTGTTAATTCAGATAATCATATAGAAACTTTACACTAATTTAGACCTTCAAATTCTGATTGATAAAATTAATTATATCGTCTTTTTTCTTATCTGATTCCTTGCTCTTGACTTTTGATGTGTACAAATCAATGTTGTCTTTCTTTATCCTGGAATTGATCCTGGTTATCTTGTCGTTTATCTTGTTCAATCTTGTGACTACCATATTTAATTTATTCCTAACCTCATTAGGAAGGGAAAGGACAAGCAGTTTTGTGCAATCTTTGTTCATGTAGAATATCTTGCTTCCTCCAAAGGTCTTTTGCTCATCTTTTAGCAGGTCTTTCCAAACATCTGAATGAGCCCCATAGATCTTTTTGAGCCTTAAGATCAATGCTTCCTTGTAAGATTTTGACTTTATCAAGTGAATTTCAATGGAATCATTGCCTGCCAATAAGTCATCTTTGAATTCAACAGAATTTTCATCATCAAGGCCCTTAAAGCTGATAAATTCAATGGCGCCTAAACTCCTATCTACATCAATGTGAGAAATAATGTTCTTATAGTCTGGCTCCATTACTACCCCCCAAGAGCTTTTATAGGGTAGTAGTGTGCGAAGTACTATATATATTTATCTGCAAATAATAACCTTTATATAATACCAGTATAGGAATGTACTCATGGAAGAGCAGGTTCCAGAAGATAAAAAAGAGATGCCTCAGTTAGAAGTTCCTGTAGAGGTCTTGAAAGCGACAAGAATAAACAGGATGGTGATGCATGGTTTCAAATCTTTTGCCAAGCATACTGAAATTCTGTTTGGAGGAAACTTTAATTGTGTTTTAGGCCCGAATGGCGCTGGAAAATGTTTAGATGGAGACAGCTTAGTAAGCCTAAGCAATGGCTCGACGGTAAAGATAAGAGAATTAGTTAACGAAAAACTTAAAATTAACAGTCAAAAACTAGATGATGGTTTTTTAGCTTACGATAATTCTGTAAAAATACTTGCTTTGGATACAGAATCTTTGAAAGTAGTGCCACAAAATGTTCAGGCTTTTATAAAAAGAGAAGCACCTGAAGAACTATTAAAAATACATACTAAGTCTGGCAGAGAAATAATATCAACTCTTTATCATCCATTATTTGTGTTAAAAGGAGGTACTGTAAGGGCTGTTAAGTCAGAGGAACTTAAGGAAGGAGTAAGAATAGCTGTTCCAAGACAACTAAATATAACTCCTGAAACAAAGTATTTCTTTGAGTTAATTGATTTAATTAAACCAAGCGATAATGTTTATGTTCCATGGAACAAAGAGTTTGTAAGTATATTGAATAAAATCAAAAAGAAGGTTACATGGAAAAATTTAGCAAAAAAAATAGGAATACCTTTCAATTCAATAAGGGGCCTGTTAGACAAACAATCAATAAACTTTCCTTATCTTGTACAAATTCTGAAATATTCTCAATTGAAAAATATGGAGATTATTGAATTAATACCTAAAATAAAATCAAAACAATCGTCTAAATCTTATAAAATGCTTTGGAAAAATTCTCCATCATTTGCAAGATTCTTAGGATACTTAATAGCGGAAGGGAGAATGTCACCTACTACAGATCATATTTGGTTTACTAATGGGGATGAAGAAATCGTTTTTGATTATGTAAATATTATCAAAGAGATATTCAACATAAATCCCACAATTAATGAATACAAGCCAAATTGTTGGGATGTTATTGCTTATTCTTCTGCAATCATGACTATTTTATCTAAATTTGGAATGTCTAAAGGAAAAACTGAAGACAAAGAATTAAGCAACATGTTCCTGGCAAACAGCAGCAATGACGAATTAGCTGAATTTTTAAACGGTATTTACTGCGGAGACGGTTATGTGTCTAATCATTCTATCGAAATTACGACTAAGAGTCAAAAGTTGGCTTTGTCTGTACAAAATATTTTAACTAGATTAGGAATTTCTTTTATTTCAAAAGATGTAATAAAAATAGCCACTAATACAGGATTTTCGGGTAAATATAAGACTATAGTTATCTATGGTGTGAATAACTTCCAGATTTTTAATAATCACATAAAGTTAGTCCATAAAGAAAAACAGAAGAGAATAGAGAAAATTTTAGGTTTTAAGAGCAATCCCAATATAGATCTTATTGAGGCAAATGAATTAGTAAAGCAAGTAACAAAGGATCTAAAATTAAAAGTTAAACCATTAAGGAAAAAGTTTCCTAGATTAGATGCTTACTGTTATAATCAATGCACTCCAAGCAAGAACGGCTTGCAAATCTTAATTAAGGAACTTTTCTTGCCAAATGGAAACTCGGTATCTTTACAAAAATTAAGTTCATTAGTGCACTCAGATATTTTCTGGGACGAAATAATTGAATTAGAAAAAATAAAGCCTAAAGAAAAATGGGTTTATGATCTATGTGTGGAAAAACATCATAATTTCATAGCAAATAACATATTTGTCCATAACAGCAATGTTCTTGATGCACTATGCTTTGTTCTTGGAAAATCTTCTTCAAGAGAATTAAGGGCAGAAAAATCAGCTAACCTGATCTATAACGGCGGCAAGGCAAAAAAGCCTGCAAAGCACGGAGAAGTCAGCATTTATTTCGATAACACCAACAAAGTTTTCCCTTCGGATGAAAAAGAAGTCAAAATAACAAGAATTGTCAGGCAAACAGGCCAGTCAGTTTACAAGATTAATGATAAAACAATGACAAGGCACCAAATCACAAATCTTCTTTCTTTGGCAAAAATAGATCCTGATGGTTACAATATAATATTGCAAGGCGATATAACAAAATTTGTTGAGATGCATCCTGAAGACAGGAGAATCCTGATTGAAGATATTGCCGGCATCTCAATCTATGAAGAAAAAAAGCACAAGGCGATGCTTGAGCTTGAAAAAGTAGAGCAGCATTTGAGGGAAACAGATCTTATTCTAACTGAAAGAAACACATACCTGAAAGAACTGAGAAAAGACAGGGATCAGGCATTGAAGTACAAGAACATGAGTGACAATATAAAGATGAACAAGGCGTCTTACTTAAAAATACAGATTGATAAGAAAAATAATGAGAAAAACTCGATCCAGGAAAAGATAGATGCGGGAAATGTGAACTTAAACAAGCTACGGGAAAAAATAAGCAAGCTGAAATCAGAAAATGATGAAAAAAAGAAGAGAATAGAAAGCATCTCAAAAGAAATTGAGGAAAAGGGGGAGATAGAGCAGGTCAAGCTCAATAAAGAGGTTGAAACATTAAAAATTGACCTGACAAAGCATAATTCCAGGATAGATACCTGCAGGAATGAATTAAACAAAATAAAGCAGAGAAAAACTGACTTGAATAGCAGCATTGAAGACACAGGCAACAGGATCAATCAGTTAACAACGCAGAAAAATGATTTTGAGGGACAGATAAAAAACATGGAAAAGGACAGGGACCTGATCAACAAAAAAATACTCAAATTCAAGGAGAAAAATAAGCTTGACAATGTAGCTGACATTGAAAATAAGGTTATGGAGATAGACAAAAAAGCTGAAGATATCCAGAAGGAAATAACCAGCTTAAGGGAAAAGCAGCATAATTTCATAAGGGAAAAAGACAGGATAAACCATGAAATCAACATAATTGAAGACAAATTAAAGAAGGTAATAGATGTTGAGAAAGAGCACAATCAGCAAGTTGATGTTCTTAAGGATAAAAGGCAGAAATTCAAGGCCATGACACTGGACCTGAACAAGGCGCTTGATGAAGATTCCTCATTGGCAGTAAGGCTTTCTGAATCAAGGAGGAACCTGAATATCCTGAATGAAGATATCGCCAAGCTCAGGGCAAAAGACATCACAATAAAGGAATTTGCAAGAGGAGACCTGGCAGTAAAGAAGATCCTGGAGATGAAAAACAAGCAACAAGGCATTTATGGAACTGTTGCAGATCTTGGAAATGTAAGCTCTAAATATGCAGTTGCTCTGGAGGTCGCTGCCGGCCCAAGATTAAAGAGCATTGTTGTTGAAAATGACAAATTGGCAGCAGAACTGATAAAATATCTTAAAGATCATAAACTTGGCACAGCCACTTTTTTGCCATTGAACAAGATCAAACCCAGGGAAGTGAGCAATGAAGCCAAGAAATTAGTGGAAGCAAAAGGCGTTCATGATTTTGCAATCAAGCTTGTTTCTTTCGATCCAAAATTCAAGAAAATATTCTCTTATGTCTTTTCCGGCACGATCGTTGTTGACAGCATACATGTTGCAACACGCCTAGGGATTGGAAAATCAAAATTTGTTTCTTTAGATGGCGATGTTGCAGAAATTAGCGGAGCAATGCATGGCGGATTTAGAGGTCGAAAAAAAGAGGCCTATGGATTCAAGGAACAGGAAGTTGCAGAGAGTCTTGAGGAAAATGAGAAAAGACTTGGTGAGCTTGAGGGCTTAGTTGATGTGCTTGAGAAAAACAGAGCTGAAAATGAATCAAAAATAACTGAGTTAAGAGAGCAAAAAGCCATTCTTGAAGGTGAAATCATCAAGTCAGAGACATCAATGCATCTTGAATCGAGTGATACAGATGTTTCAAGAAGGCAGCAAAAAGAATTGGAAGGGCAAGAAAGTAAAATTGATACCGAGATCAATAACATTAACAATAAAATTTCTGAATCCAACAAGAATTTAACTGATTTAAAGATTGAAAAGCAAAAATTAAGGGGTGTTATATCCCAACTTAATGATCCAACACTGCTTGCAGAGTTGAACACTTTTGAGCAGAAATTCAAGGAATTAAGCGAAGAGATAATAAGGTTAAGTTCAGAGATAAAAAATCTTGATGCGCAGATCATAAATATATTTTTGCCAGAGAAGGAAAAAACAGAGAAGATTTTAAAGCAGATTGACAAGGACCAGGAAGGTTTCAACAGTGAATTGAAAGAATTGCAGCAAGCTATTAAGCAAAAAGAAGCCATACTTCAGGAAAAAGAAACTCTTGCAAAAGAATTCTATGCCAAGTTTAAGAGCTTGTTTACCAAGCAAAGCAAGATAAATGAAGAAATTCAGAAAAATGATGTTTCAATTGATAAATTAACAGAGGAAAGCAGGCAGGTTGAGATAAAGGTTAACTTCCATTCTTTGAAAAATGCAGAATCAACTGCTTCTTTGGCCGCCCTAAACCAGGATTTCCAGCAGTATGAAGGTGTTAAGCTTGACCTGGAAAAGACAGAAGATCAGTTGAAAAGCGCGATTTCTAAATTTGAGAAAATGATGCAGGACATCGGCTCTGTCAATATGCGGGCTCTTGAAGTTTATGATGAAGCTGAGAAGCAATACAAGGAATTTTTGGACAAGAAAGACAAACTGGGGCATGAAAAAGAAGATGTATTAGCTATGATGAATGAAATAGAAGGCAAAAAGAAAGAATTGTTCATGAAAACTTTCGAAGTTGTTAATGAAAATTTCAAGAAATTTTTCGGGATGCTCACAACAAAAGGCGCAGAAGCAAATTTAGTGCTCGAGAACGATGAAAATCCATTTGAGGCTGGTGTCAGGGTCAATGTAAAGATAACAGGAAGCAAATTCCTTGACATAAGGGGTTTATCGGGAGGAGAAAAAACTTTGACAGCGTTGGCTTTTATATTTGCAATTCAGGAACATGAACCTGCTTCGTTTTATGTTCTTGATGAAGTTGATGCAGCATTGGACAAGCACAACAGCGAGAGGCTTTCAAAACTCATAGGAGAATACTCAAGCAAGGCGCAGTATATTATGATTTCGCACAATGATCATGTAATATCAACAGCAGACATTCTTTATGGTGTTTCTATGAACAATGACGGAGTTTCTCAGATTGTTAGTTTGAAGATGTGATTCAAACAACCCTCTGTAAAGTTTTGGCCTTTCCTTTCCATTCGTATCTGCCGTAATAATTCTTTCCGATTGTCCTTAAAACAGCACCTAAGAACATTATTCGTGCCTGTCTGAATCTTCCAAGTCTTTCGGCCATTCTGACAGAAAGTTTTACATGGACAGGCAGCAAACTGTATCTTGTTTTTTTTGGCAATGAGTTTGAGAAAGCAAGATCAACCAGCCATGGAATCTTTTCATCAAAACTTCCTACGTTAAAGAAAAACTTTTTCCTTACAAAAAAACAAAAGCTAGGCACAAATGGTTTGATCTTTTCAAAGGAGAAATAGTATGCGTTAGCAAATACATGCGCTATTTTATCAAATAAATTTCCGCCAACAGATTTTATGAGGCAGGATCCAAGATCAAGATTTTTTTCCCTGAATGTATTGTAATTATCGGTTAAAAAACTATCAGGCAAGACGGCATCAGCATCCAATACCAACACTATATCGCCTTTTGCTGCCTTGATACCATTATTCACACCTCTGGCATGAAAGCCGCCTTTTACAATCCTGCAGCCATATTTTTTTGCTATTTGCCTTGTTTTATCTTCAGAATCAGCATCTGAAACTACAATTTCATAATCCCTGAATTCCTGTTTTTTAATACTGTCCAATAGCCTTGGGAGGTATTTCTCTTCATTTAAGGTTGGGACTACGATGCTTAGCATGGTTAGCAGTAATCCGGGGCATTATATAAAGTTGTTTAGAGGGCAAAATCGCAACATTTATAAATGAGTACTTCTTTTTGCTATTTGGGAGTGGTATATAATGGGTTTAAGAAGAGATTTTTTAGAACACAAAGAAAAGACACTTGAAGCGTTTAATTATGTCAGTACTGATGTTTCTAATATTCAATTGAGCCTAGTTAACTTAAGAAGTATGCTGTCAACTTTAGAGACGAGATTTACTGATCTTAACAAAGCAATTGAAAGGCTTTCTGAAAATATTGAGTCAGAAAAGTCAACCATGGCATCAAAGTTCAGTTCCATGAATTCTGATGTTGATTCAAGATTAGATGACATTGAATCTGGAATGGGGTCAAAATTATCTTCAATGAATTCCAATGTTAACTCCAAGATGAAAGGTGTTAGTTCCCTTGCATCAAGATTAAAAGGAATTTCAAAATCCTTGAATGAATTACATGGCAAGATGAAATCATCTGAAAGCAGAACTAGCAATAAGCTAAATTCTGTTGAAGAAAAAGTTCTAAGTCTTTCTAAAAGAAGCCAGAAACTTTCAAAGAAAGCCACTTTTAACAGCAATTCAGTAAAGTTATTGCTGCCAAGATCTAAAACTCAAGCTTTTAAGACAAGAAAATTGAATACAGCATTAAGAGAAGCTCAAGATCAAGTGAAAAAGACTAAAAATCAAGTTGTTAGGAAAGCAAGAACATCAAACAGAAGCGATATTGAGCTTGAAAAAAGACTTAAAAGCCAAAGGAGAAGAGTTTCACAATTAAACAGAAAGATAGAAGGCAAGAAAGTCTCAAGAAAAGCAAGAGCTGGGAAGAAGAGAGCAGTAAAAAGGATTGTTAGGAAGAAAGTTTCTAAGAAATAAATTTAATAGTTCTTTTTTATATAATTTTAATTCTTGTAAATATAAATGCGCCGGCTGGGATTCGAACCCAGGCAAGCGGCTAACCTCAGCAAAATTTGTGTGGAAGGCCGCTGTCATACCACTAGACCACCAGCGCATTAAGTTTAGATTTCTATAATTGTTTATAAAATTAGTGATTTAGAATTCATTTACTAGTTGCAATCTCTATAACATCTCGGTGTTTCAATAAATGTTCTTTTCCAATTACAAGCTTTGTTTTTTGATTGATTGCTTTTACAAAGTTATTTCCAATATCGGTATGAACCTTAAATGCAAATTCTAAAGCTGTTATATTTTTTGGTACTAAGAAACAATCTGGTAAAATTTTTCCATCTTTGTCAGTTAATTTATTTGTAGCTACTGGAAAAGCTGCAATATACTCTAATAATTCAAAGACTGCAGCATCAAGAACTTTTTGTATGCCGGTGGAGCCATACTTCTCAAGCATATCTGTTTTGATGAAATTCAATGCAACTTTTTGCTTATCGCTTAATTTTTCCTGATTTAGGATTTCAAAATCATTCTCACCAGGAATATACTTGATTAATTCATGCTTTGCAGCTTCTCTTAAGGCAAGCTCTGATTCTGCACTGCAAGGGACAAGCAAGTAATCTTTAAACTCATTTTTTAATCTTTCATAATTTTCATAAGCACCCTTGACATCTGCCTTGTTGCAGGCAATAATCATGGGCTTTGTCTCTTTTCTTAGTTCTATGGCAATCTTAAGCAGTACTTCTTTGTCCCATTTCATAATATCTAGATCTAAATTTAATTTTTGGATCACCCTGTCTATTAGCTTTTCATCTACTCTCAAAGAACTAAGCTGTTTTGCAACTGCCTTGTTTAGCTCAGGCTTTTCCTGATTTACTGTTCTTGCAAATCTTTCCCAGCCTTTTTCAATCAATCTTAAGTACCACATATCAAGCTCATGCTCAAGGAATTTTACATCATTGGCTGGATCATAACTTAAAGGAGGAACTGGCTCGCCTTTTTCATTTGTTGAGCCTGAGACATCTATTATGTGTATCAGCACATCCGCCTGGTTCAGGTCATCAAGAAATTGGTTGCCCATGCCCTTTCCTTCATGAGCTCCTGGAACTAAGCCAGCCACATCAAGCAATTCAACTGGAACAAATCTTTTGCCATCAATGCAATACCCAAATCTTGGATTGCATTGTACATTAAATTCCCTGTCAACACAATCAACTTTAACAAATCCTGTGCCATGATTTGGCTTTATGGTTGTAAACGGATAGTTTGCTATGTCAACATTTGCTAAGGTTGATGCTTTGAAGAAAGTGCTCTTTCCAGATGAAGGCTTGCCTACAATTCCCACTAACATTTTATTCTTGGTATTCTATCCTATTTTTAATAGTTTTCTATAAGCAAAAATTCTAATCACAAACAGAAAGCTTTATAAATGATTTTTTTCAGGAATTAAGTTATGGGAACTATTGTCAGGATTCCGCAATTCAGGATAAAGTACAGTGATGTTTTTTCTTTGAGAAACTTGTACCTTATGCTCCATGAAACAATGCTTGAAGAAGGATGGAAGGGCATGGATGATGAAAAAGATAATTCAGATATAGAAACTTTATATTCTGAAAATGTTTATCAAAAAGGCATTCATAGAGGGGGCAAAGAATTGTGGTTTTGGTGGAGGGCAAAGAAATTTTATCACGGAAAGTATAGCGGATATCTGAGAAACAGGCTTGATATAGATGCCCATGTTGTTTATTCGCAGAATGTCGATATAGTGCATCAAGGCAAAAAAATGACTGCACAGAAGGCCGAGATAGAGATGTTTTTCAGGGCCAGGATTGAATCAGACTACAGAGATGAAAAATGGCAGGATCATTGGATGTTGAAGCACATAAAGCCAATCTATGAGAAAAGAATAATTCATGCACAATTGGAAAAACAGGAAAAGGATTTGTGGCGTGATGTATATGGAATTCAAGCCAGAGTTAAGCAATTCTTGCAGCTAAAAGGTTTTGCATCAATCGGGGAGCCTTTCTTTGCCAGAACTTACGGATATGAGCAGTGATTAATGATTATTCTGGAAAAGCTTTTAAATAATACCTTTAGACTTTACTATCAACGCCTCCGTAGCATAGTAGCTATTGCGGCAGACTTGTATTCGCAAGGAAATCTGCAGGTCGTGGGTGCAACTCCCATCGGAGGCTTATTTTTACAAAATAAAATGAGGAAAGCATTGACTTATATGGCTGCGCCGTTGATTTATGCAATGAGCACACTTAGTGCTTTTGCGGCAAATCCTGCGGATGTCAGGACAGTATATGACTTTGTTGACGATAGAGGTGATTTACATGAACATAGGCATGGCTCGTTTGATCCAGGTTCTAGGACCATTTCATTATCTCCCTTAGAAGAAATAGGGGAATCTAATGATGTACCGCCTAAATTATTCATCACAGCCGGAGAGAGAGATGGCAGTAATTTAATGCATGTTGTTGAAATCGTAAATTTTCCAGATTCAGCATGTTATAGAACAGTGGAAACAGTAGTTCCATATTTCGGTGATGGGCAAGTTATAGATGCCTTTGTTACTGGTGAATGTGGGGGCAAGGAGGTCAATCCTAGAACCCGTTTGAATTTAGATGACGAAGAGACAAAAAATTTTGCACAATCCAGATTGGACCAGGATATTGGGATTGCAGTTGCAGCAATTAAACAATCCACAGAATAAACAAAAATGGCAAAAGACACTGAAAAACAATATAATGAACTGAAGAAAAAAGTTAATCTTCCTGATTTCAAAGACATTGACTTTGAGTTTGAGATAAGCGACCTGGAAGAGACAAGGTATCTGCTAAGGGCAATCATCAGAAGAATTGCTGAGAAATTGAACTTATACTGCACTTTGATTGAGGAGATTCTTCAGCCGGATGCATCTAATCTATATGCAATGCATGAAACAAGATTCTTTGACGAGAATGATAAGAAAAAAATGTATGATTTATACACAAAATTGATGAATTCTAGCAGAAAATCAATAGAAGTTTCCTTGAGGCATGATGAAAAAGGAGAGGCAAGCTTTATTAATGACTTCCATAATGAATGGAAAGACCTAAAGAAAGAATTGATAAAATATGTGGGAAGAATGAAAGATTCTTGGAAAATATTAGCTGATATAAAAGAGGACATAGGTTATTTAGGATAAAATGCAGATAATAATATTTGGACCGCCCGGAGTTGGAAAAGGCACACAATCGGATATGCTGGCAGCTAAATATAAGATTCCACATATCTCAACAGGGGACATATTCAGGAACGAGATAAACAGCGGCAACAGCGAGCTTAAACAGTATGTTGAAAAAGGGATTTTAGTTCCTGATATCGTCGTGAACAAGGTTGTGGAAAAAGGACTGAAGCATGAAAGCCTTAAGAATGGGTTTATACTGGACGGCTATCCAAGAACTATCGATCAGGCGGAATTTCTTGCAAACGTGCTATGGAAAATCAAGAAAAAGATTAATTTTGTCATAAATCTGGTTGCTTCTGAGGAAACAATAGTCCAGAGACTGACGCAAAGAAGGATGTGCAGCAAATGCGGCACACTTTTCAATCTTGTAACTATGAAGCCAAAGAAAAAAAATACCTGTGACAAGTGCAATGGTGCTCTTGTCCAAAGAAAGGATGACAAGCCAGAAACTGTTCGAAAAAGAATTCAAGTTTATAATCAAGAGACAGCACCTTTGGTTGATTATTATAAAAAGAAAAAATTATTGACTGATGTTGACTCTTCTAAAAAACCACAGACAGTATACAATTCAATCGTCAGGATCATCGGTCCGGCTAAAAATAAATCCAAGTAAAGTCGTTGCATAACAGCTTTTTGGCAGCGTAAACCTGATTTTTATCTTCTTTTTGCCTTCGTTTAAATCGTCGTCTTCAATATTTAGGATCTCCAGATTTTTTAATTCAAAGAACAAGTCTCTGGAGCCGCCTTCAGAAGTTAATTCAGGAATTTGATTGATTATGAAGTCTCTGGAGTTTATATTTTCCTGACTTAATATTTTTTTTATTATATCCTTTAATGATTTATTTTTTATTGTTTCTAATTCAAAATTGAAACCAATCAATGGGATTTTTATGTTTTCCTGGTTATTTTTCTCAATTTTTAGATAATTATTGATCGTTTCATTGAATAAATGGGATTGATAGGCATGAACAAGCAATTTTCTTGTCTTTAATGGGATTATCCTTAATGCACCGATGTAGTTATTGCTGTTTTCTTTCAGGAATATTCTTATCTTATTCTCTTCATAGCCGTCATTTTCAAGCATAAGTTCAACCGCCTTTTTGAAGTCTCTTTTTATTATTGCTTTTCCAACCAAATGATTGTTTTTGCTGAATCTTTGCGGTCCGAAAAGGTTTGGAATGTCTATTTTTTTGTTTTGCAGTTGTTTTATTTTCTTTATTTCTTCATTGTCCAGGTTTCTTACTGTTATTGTGAATTCATTGCCTTCTAAATCTCCCAATGAAATAGGTATTTTTCCGTTTCCTAAATATTTTAACTCCATATTTTTAATATTAATATTTTCTAACTTCTTATTTCCTCTAAAAATCGAGATTTTCTGTTCTGTAATTGCATTTTTGTCCTTGTTGCCTGCAAAACCTATGTTTTTCAGCGGAATGTTGAGCTTTTCTGACAGGGTTTCAAGTGCATCAACTGTTGAATAACTGATTTTTTTGAGAATGTAGTATGAGTATTGCCCATTATCTTGGGTGTTTATGCTGCTTATTTCATTAACTACAAAATCTTCTGGGAGTTGTTTTATTTGGTGCATACTAGGCAGAAATATAGATTTATTTTAAAGGGTTTTCACTTTCCAATCAACTTGATCACATCGATCATTCTTTCGCTGAAGCCCCATTCGTTGTCATACCATGAGATTACTTTTACGAAATTTCCGTCGATTACATTTGTGAGCTGAGAATCAAGTATTGATGAGTTTGGGTTTGTTATTATGTCAACAGAGACGATTGGATCTTCAGTGTATTCCAGAATTCCTTTCAGCTTTGCTGCGTTTTCCTTGAACAATTTGTTTATTTCTTCCTTTGTTGTTGATTTTTCCAGTTCACATACAAAATCAGTCACTGATCCAGTTGGTACCGGGACTCTTAGCGATATGCCGTCTAGCTTTCCCTTTAATTCCGGAATAACTTCTGCAACTGCTTTTGCAGCTCCCGTTGTCGTTGGAATAATAGACACTGCTGCGCTTCTTGATCTTCTTAGATCTTTATGAGGTCCATCAACAATCTTTTGGTCAGATGTGTAAGCGTGTATTGTTGTCATAAAACCTCTTTTAACCTTAAAATTATCATGAAGTATTTTTACAACTGGTGCTAAGCAGTTTGTTGTGCATGACGCGTTTGAAATTATATGGTGCTTATTTTTGTCATATTTGTCTTCATTAACTCCCATGACTAATGTAATATCTGAATTCTTTCCCGGAGCACTTATCAAAACTTTCTTTGCTCCTGCTGTTCTGTGCTTTTCCGCATCTTCTTTTTTTCTGAACAGCCCTGTGCTTTCAACAACAACATCAACATTCAAGTCTTTCCATGGCAATTCTTCAGGATTTTTACTAGACAATACTTTTATTTCCTTTCCATCGATAATCAGGGAATTGTCTTTTGCTTCAACAGTCCCATCGTATCTTCCATGCACGGAGTCATATTTGAAAAGATGAGCTAAAGTTTTTGCATCTGTTATGTCATTAACAGCAACCCAATTGATATTTTTATCCTTTACTCCTGCCCTTAGGACTAATCTTCCAATTCTTCCAAAACCATTAATTGCCACATTAATCATGATATCACTTTTCTAAAATGGTTAGATTTTAACTGGCAATTAATGGCCAGAAAATCTTCGATTTTCGCTGCCTTTACAGCAACATTAATCAAATAGACCACCCTTTCGAATTTTTGTTTAGAAAAATTCAACTTATATAAAAAGATTGTGCAAGTTCTTGTTTTTATCAAAAATATAAAAAATAAAATCAATTCCCCCTATAAACTTGAAAATCTTCGGAGGCTTGTCGACCGTTAGTTGTTGCTGGTGTAAGGCCTGCAAATGCTTCATAAGCATCGTCTCCTGTAAATGGGCCTGTAGGTACATATGTAACACTTCCATTTTGTGCTTCTACAATTTCTTGAATAGCTCTTGCAAGTTCGTCAAAACCAAGTTCACCAGTAGGTATTACTTCCCTATGACCAGAAGATACTGTCATTAACCCTACTAATGATTTACCTCTATAAATTTGAGCACTATCCATCCGACCACGTTGTGATTCACTATCAAATCTTAAGCCACCCATGCCTATCCTATAGCCTCTTTCAATAAGTCCCATTAACACATCTCCTGTTGGCACAACTGAACTTGCAGGTTTTGGTTGGCCAGGTGCTGGTCCTTCTACTACTTCAACACCCAATGATTGAACAACATCTGTTGTTACTCCTGTACTGGCTCTAGAATCTAAATCTCTACCCATTTTACGAACACCTCCACCTTTTATTTATACTAAAATCATCAATTTATATAAATTATATAAATATTGCGTTTTTTATTTTAGTAATTTCAACATATCCTTCAAATTTTTAGTATTAATAACATCATTCTTTGTTGCCCAGCCTCTTCTTGCAGTCCCAATCCCTAGCTTGATGAAGTGCAATTGATCTGTGTTGTGGGCATCAGTGCTAATTACGAGCTTGACACCAGCTTTAACTGCTGCTCTAACATGAACATCTCTTAAGTCCATCCTTTCAGGGTAAGAGTTTATTTCCATTACTGTGTTTGTCTGCTTTGCTGCATCAAAGACTTCATCCAAATCAAGTTTAAATGATTCTCGTTTAGTGATTAATCTTCCAGTAGGGTGAGCAATGATGTCCACATGCTCATTTTCCATTGCCTTGATAACTCTTTTTGTCATCTTATCTTTTGGATTCTTGAATCCAGAATGGATTGATGCAACTACGATGTCCAGCTGCTTAAGCACTTTGTCTTTCATATCCAAAGTTCCATCTGCAGTTATATTGACCTCAACACCCTGCAATATTTTGATTTCATTCAGTTTTTTATTTACTTTGTCAATTTCTTTTCTTTGGTTCAGAATTCTTTTTTCATCAAGAGCATTTGCAATCGTTAGTTTGCCAGTATGATCTGTAATGCAGATATATTCATGGCCAAGCTTTTTAGCTGCTAATGCCATTTCTTCAACTGAATTGCTGCCGTCACTCCATTTTGTGTGCATCTGTAAATCTCCTTTGATGTCATTGTATCCAATTAGTTTGGGTAACTTATGATCTTTTGCAGCCTTAATCTCACCTTCATCTTCCCTTATTTCAGGTTGGATGTAAGCTAATCCCAGCTTTTTGTAAATTTCTTCCTCTGTTTTGCCAGCAACTCTTTTGTTTGTTTTTTTGTTAAAAAGACCATATTCGCTTAATTTTAAGCCCTTTTCAATTGCAATCCTTCTTAACTGGATGTTGTGCTGCTGGCTTCCGGTAAAATAATTCAAGGCTGCTCCGAATATTTTGTCATCAACAACCCTTAGATCAACCTGAATGCCTTCTTTTATTCTTACTGATGATTTTGTGCCGCCTTTTGCCAAAATATTATCGACAATCGGCATGCTTGTGAAGAAGTCAATTACTTTGGAAGGCTTTTTTGATGTAGCAAGAATGTCAACATCACCAATTGTTTCTTTCATCCTTCTTGTTGAGCCTGCAATACTGACTCTTTTTACTTCTTTATGCTTTTTTAATAATTGAGCAACTTCTTCTGCGCTGCTCAATGCAAAACCTAATGGAACTCTTTGGCTTGTTTTTCTTGCGAAATTTATGCTTTTCAGGATGTTTTGCTCAACTATCGGTCCAAGTCCCTTGATTTTCTGGATTTTGCCATGCTTGGCAGCTTTCTCAAGGTCTTTAACGTTTTTTACGTTCAATATCTTATAGAGCTTCATTATGGTCTTTGGTCCCAGGCCTCCAATTTTTCCAAGCTCTTCCATATCAACCGGTGTTTCTCTTTTTAGATGCTCAAGATACTTTGACTTGTTATTTCTTAAGAAATCATCAATTTTCTTTGCGATGCCTTCTCCAACGCCAGGCAATTCTTGTAATCTGTTTTCTTTCCAGACTTCTTCTATATCTTCAGAAAGGCCTTCTATTGTCAGGGCAGCTTTTCTAAAGGCCCTTACCTTAAACGGCTCTTCAGCAAACTCAAGATAATCTGCAATCTCATCAAGAAGCTGTGCAACTTCAATGTTTTTCATAGATGTAGTTTTAATATATTATGTATTTAAATATTTGGAGTCTTAGCTAAGAATTGGTTGGCTTTTGTTAGTATAGTTTTTGCATTCTTGAAAGTCAATTTGCTGAAAGTATTCTCAAAAGTCATCCAGACATAGCCAATATGCTCATGCGAAAGGTTAATCTCTTCTGTTGATGTTTCTGCCAAGAAAAAGATAACTTCTTTGTAAATCACTTTATCATCATATCTGAAAACATAGTTCATTGATTCTTTAAAATCTTTAATGAATATAATATCAGTAATGCCTGTTTCTTCTTTTATTTCCCTTTTGGCGGTTTGCTGTTCAGTTTCATCCTTTTCCTGCTTTCCTTTAGGAAAATCCCAATGCCCTTCCTCATAGTGCAGAAGAAGGTATTTGACAGAGTTATTCTGTCTTTTAAATACAACAGCTCCGCAACTCTTTTGTTTGTGCATTTTAGAAAGCAAATTCATTTAAATAAATAAATCTTAGGGTATTTATATATAAGAACCTATTGTATATTATATATCTTGAAATATACATACTGTAGTATAGTAAAGTTTATATACTACAAGCGTGCATTTAGACTGCAATAGTATTCTTATCTATTGCAATGAATATTCAACGAATATTCGTTCCAATATCATTTTACTATAAAATGGGGTGGAAAATAGAGCGTAATTAGAATAGGTTATATCATATTTTTAATTATCCCGCCTTTTAAGTTGGTGTGGGAGTTTTTCAAGAACACCTCTTTTCTTCTGCGCTCAAACTTAAAGGGGGGATTTACTTTAAAATGAAGATTACAAACACAAAAATATACGATACTGTAAAAGAAGTAATTGGAGAAGACTCCATTAAGATAATTGAGTATCTAAAGGACAAGAAGAACATTTCTGATTTTAAGATTGCTGAGAAAGTAGATAGGGACATCCATGAGGTAAGAAACATTCTTTACAGGCTTTACAATCATAATCTTGTTAGTTATTACAGGAAAAAGGACAGACAAAAAGGATGGTACATCAGCTATTGGACTTTCAACAAGAAAAGGGTCAAGGAACTATTGCATAAGTCAACTAAAGAGAAACTTAGCAAGTATTCTGTCAGGCTTAGAGAAGAAGAAGCTAATTTTGGCAATTTTTATCTTTGTCCAAATGCCTGTGTAAGGGTAGGTTTTGAAAAGGCTGTTGATCTTGAGTACAGATGTCCTGAGTGTGGTAATATTTTGAATCATCAGGATAATACCAAGACAATTGATTTCATAAAGACAAAGATCAAGGAATTACAGAACGGAAACGGATTTATCAGCACTAATGGAAGAAGGCCTTTGAACGGTAAATCCAACGGCAAGACTTTAAGGAGAAAAGTTCTGAAAGCAAGGGCTTAGGATTTTCTAATCTTTGCGACGAAGAATCCTTCAGTATCATTATCCTGCGGCCAGATTCTAAGGCATTTTTTGAGTTCATCACTGTATTTCTTGCCTTCAAATTCAAGAATTGGATCTGATTTTTTGATATGCTCTAATTTTATATCTTCAAGTTCGGCATTTTCATACTTATTAATCAAAAAATCAACAACAGCTTCGTTTTCTTCAGGCTCCAGCGAGCAAGTTGAGTAAACCAGAGTCCCGTTTTTCTTTAGGATTTCAAATCCAGTTTCTATTAGTTGTTTTTGTATGATTGAAAGCCGTTTTATCATGTCTGGGTTCCAGATTCCTATAGTCTTCAGGCTTTTCCTTATGGTTCCGGTGCCGGAGCAAGGTGCATCTACCAAGACCCTGTCAAATTCTATGCCGGATTTCTTGAACCATTGGCCTTCCATCAAGGTTATAATGGAGTTTGAAACGCCGCATCTCTGGAGATTTATTGACAACGGCTTCATCCTCTCATAGGTGTAATCATTGGCTATCAAAATTCCCTTGTTTTCCATGTGCTGCGCAATCTGTGTTGTTTTGCTGCCTGGCGAAGCTGCGATATCTAAAACAACTTCATTTGGCCTTGGATCAAGTATCAGGGGTGGGATCATTGATGCTGCTTCCTGTATGTAGAAATAACCTAAAGAATGCTCAATCAAGTTTCCAATATCCCTTCTTTCTTTTTTGCCATGCTCAATCCAAAACCCTTCCTTGCACCATGGTATCTGCTCCAGTTTCCAATCCTTCCCCAATCTTTTTTTTAATTCATCAATCGGGATTTTTAATGTATTTACTCGTATTGAACGGTTTAAGAAAGATAAGGAGCATGTCTTGAATTCATCCCAGTCAGTAAGCTTTGAATATCTTTCTATGAATTTTGGCTTGAAGGTTATCTCTTCAGCGTTATGGAATGGTGTTTGTTTCATGAAAGTTGAAAACAATCATCTGTATTAATATATTTCTCTTATGTTGTAAACCTAATTTCCTTTTGCGCTAATCCACAATACTTGTATCTCTCCTTTAAATTACTAACCACTCTTAAGAATTCCCTAGAACTTTCTTTCCTTATTCTGAATCTAAAAGATTCTTTTGTGTTACTATTTGCTTTCTTGATTTTTAATTCAGAACAGTTCAAATTCAAATCTACTGCTAATTTCCTTATTTGTGATAAAAGTTTCCTATTTCCAGAATAAATTTCTATTCCCCTATCGCTTACATGACCTTCATCAACTATAAACGCACTTAATCCGGCTATTTTAAAATCCCTATTGTTTGAAACATTCAAAGGCAATTTTGAAATATCCCAGTTGAAGCTGTTATAATTTAGATTGTAATATTTGCATATTATCTCTATTATTACTCTCGGTATAATCACTCTTCCATCATTAAAACTTTTTTCTGTTATTTCAAAATATCCAAAAACATTATACAATTTATTCAAGAAATTCTTCCTTCCTTCATGGCTTAATTGAGTATATTCCCCAGAACCAATCGCTTTTACATGACCATCACCCATTAAATGATAAATTATAGATTCAAATTCTGGCGTTACTATGATGGGTAGTTTTCTTTTATCTTGAAATTCTGATTTTATAGATTTTCCATGATAAGCTTGGTAAGAGATTACATTATCTTGCAATTCTTCAACTTTAAAATCAAAACATAATATTTTGTTTTCAGCAAACTGTAATAACTTAATCACAAAATGTATAGGTAATTTTTGTATCTTTTCGTCACAGATGTACTGGTTTAAAGTTCCAGAATTCATATTAAATAATTTAGCCATCTTATTACTACCCTTCAAAATATATCTTATATCTTTTATCAATGAAACCAATTCTTCTGTCTTTTCTATTCTTTTATTAGGATTGTTGATCTTTAATTTTATTACATCAAATTTTTTCTGAATATTCGTTCTTGAAATTCTAGCTTTATCAAACAAGAACAACAAGGATTCTAAATTTATAAATTGAGGCATATTTCTATCATGCCCCCTTCTCCATCTAAAGATATTTTCCTTAAGGCCTTTTTCTTTCAAAAATTTTATTACATTTCCTGCATTCTTCGAATCTAAAAGAATTAATTGAAAAAGCATGTTCCTATAATTATTAGGTAGTTCTATAAATACATTCTTTGGGAAATCTGTAATATTTATCTTATCTATCATTTTAACCAACCTCCAAAGTTTTTATTTTTATCAAAGCTTTGGAGCACTAGGAAAAAGAGAATGTTAAGCGAAACTGCGTAATTGATTTTCTGGTGAAGCCGAAAATCATTATTTGGCAGTTTTGCGTGTTCTCTTTTTCAATTTTAGAAGAAGAATTGCTTTAAATAGTTTAGGTGTCCATGTCCAGTGGCCTTTTTTGTCCAGTGGAGAATGAAACTCAAATAGTTTTTGACATATAAGGTCCGTCATGAAAATATCCAATCTTAGCAAAATACTGCCTAGCTCCAACTCCAGCTATTACAACAACCTTATTCTTTCCATGCTTTTTTATAATTTCTTCAGCTTTTGCCATTAATCGCTTGCCTATGCCTTTATGTTGGAAGCTATCATCTGACTTTTTGCCTATCTGGACTGCTGCTGAATATACATGCAGCTCCCTTATAATTGCAGAGTGTTTTGTTATCTCTTCTCTTAAGAACTGTGAAGGAAACCTCAGCCTGCAATAGCCAAACAATGTGTCTGTCTCTTTATCTTCAGCAACTATAAAGAATTCTTTTCCATTCGAAGCTCCATATTCTAAAACTTTTATTCTAAGATTTTCTAAGTTGATTTTCTTGTTTTGGATTGAGTTTAATCCAGCTTCCCTGCACCTAATACATCTACATTTTATCCCTTTTTCCTTACATAGCTTCTGTACATATTGCCTTAAGTTAGTCCTATCCACTCCAGAAGATATAACATATGTGGGTATGTCGCGTTGTATTCTAGTGATTCTCACAAATTCAGGAACATGCCGCTTTGATTCGGCAATTATCTCGGCAGCTTCCTTTGTTGTCAACGGCTTGAACTTTCCTGCTTTCCAGTCTTCATATAATTTAGTCCCTTCCATCACCATGCACGGATATATCTTTAGCATGTCTGGCTTGTAATCAGGATTGTCAAAAAGGTCCTTTAATCCTTTCAGATCCATCTCTTTTGTTGTCAAAGGCAAGCCCGGCATGTAATGGCAGTTTATCTTAAAACCTAAGTCTTTTAGAATTCTGATTGATTCAATGTTGTCAGCTACTGTATTGCCTCGATTGGTCGCTTCAAGAACATTGTCATAGATGCTCTGCACTCCTATTTCAACTCTCGTGCATCCCAGTTCCAACATTAAATTGCCATGATAAAGCTTGCCAAAGTCACTTTTTGTCTCTATAGTTAATCCAACACACCTTATCAATGAAGTTTCGTTTTCTTTTTGTATCTGCTTTAGTGTTAAATCTTTATTATCTTCATTTTTTAATTTTATTTGAACATTTTTTATAGCTTGAGTATTGGTATTTTTGCTCTCAATAATATTTAGTTTTGTGTTTGGTGTTATCACATTTGATATATTCCCATTTGTATTTTCATTCTGTCTTAACGCATTATTATTTTTATTATTTATTATATCATTAAAAAACAAATCATTAGATTTTTTCAAATTATCAATATTATTTAAATCTAAATTCTTTAAATGTGCTAATTTATTCTGAATTTTTTTGATTCTATTATCTTCTTCAGATAAAACTCTTGGCAATTCAAAGAATTTCTTGAATTTTAGAAGATCTAAAGCCCCATCTTTATCAAAAAACAGTTTTGAGAAGTCATTCATCGCCTTTAATGAGTATTTGACAAAGTATTCCTGGTATGCTTTTGGAAAGAATGTAAAAGTCCCTCCCTGGATTATTATTTCAGCTTTATCAGGAATCTTGCCCATAGCAATGTAATGCTCAAGCCTGTTAAATACTGTCAAATAAGGATCGTAATTGTTTCTTATGGACCTTCTTGTTGATGGCTCTTTTCCAGTATAGCTTTGCGGAACATTGCCAAAAGCAGAACCAGGGCCGCCAGGGCAGTAAGTGCAGGGGCCTATGCCTTTCAAGGTGTGGGGGCAGGGATATGGCTCTGACATCAATGCAATTGGCGCTACACCGCTGATTGTCCTTACAGGCTTTAAAGAAAGCAGTTCTTTGAACTTTTGCCTTTCACTTTCAGAAGCAGCAAAGTAAATGTCTGCGTTTTTCGGGATTTGCTCAATTCCCCGGGACTTGTATTTATTTAATATCTTTAACTTAATCTGATTCAGTTTTGACTTAGTATCTACATTATTTTTATTCAGCTCTTCCAGTATTTCTACACATGCCTGTCTGAAATTGTCCATACACCGCAGAAGTAGTTTTTCGTATTTAAATGTTCACTACAAATCCTAGCTCAAAAAAAAGCTGGTAAGCAATGAAGATTAAGTAGATAATCAAAAATCCTATGCCTTCTCTCCAGTTTAATTCATTTTTTTCTCTTAACAATACAGAAAACATATATGCAATGATTATCATGAAAACTCCGCTTGCCAACAGTAAGTTGAAGTCAGTTACAATTGGATGAATGATTGATACTGTTCCTAAAATAAGCGTTGAATTTACTATGACGCTTCCGATTACATCACCAACAGCCATCTCATAATGCTTTGTCAATGCAGCCAAGGTACCTACAGTAAGCTCAGGTAATGTTGTTCCAATAGAAACGATAAAAACGCCTATTAAAAATTCAGATAAACCAAGTTCTCTTGATATTAATGTGGCATATGTAACTACATAATCTGCGCTTTTGAATAATAAGCCGAGGCTTGCCATAAACACTGCAGTATGGAAGACTGCCTGCCTTCTTGACATTTTTACTTTCATTGGTTTTTTATAATCCTTTTTTTCTACTAAAACAGTTCTTGCATAGAGAATAAATAAAGTCAACAAAATTATTCCATCAATTTTAGAAAGGCCGTTACCAATTATGTATAAGACAATAGGCAGAATTGCTATTAGGAACATATAAGTTGCATCTTTTTTTGATGCCTGGCTTTTGACAATAACATGCCTGCCGATAATGATTGGAATCCCAATCGCTAAAGTCAGATTAAGGATGTTTGCTCCGATTATGTTGCCTAAAGACAATGCCGGTGTCTGGACTAATGCAGATTTAATGCCAACAAACAGTTCCGGCAAAGAAGTCGATACAGCCAAAAGGATGAAACCAAGCACGAATTCACTTATTTTCAAATATGATGCTATTTTGGATAATGATCTTACAAGCCAGTATGCACTGAAACCTAGTACAATTAGCGCAATTGTAAAAAATACTAAGTTGGAAAAGAGCATTGTAACTATTCAATCCAATTTTTCAGCAATTCCATTGAAAATATCAAAACACCTAGCCAAAACATTTTAGTCACTGATTATTGTCTCTACTATGATGGCATATTTCTATGATCCAACGTGTTTAAATAGTATAAATTACTATTTTAGTAGTGATATATGTATACTAATATACTAACTAATATATAAACCTTGCGGAAATCAGGGTTTTTGGAGCTATACTAGAAAAACAAGCTGATGTAAGAGAAATACGCCAAAAAAGTCTTTTTCAGGCTGCCACACCCTCATTCTTAGTCTTTAGGTACTTAGTAAGCTCAATCACAACAGCCCCAATGCTGGAAACAATTACAATAACTATGAATTCAAAAATGCCTAATGGGACCATATCTAAGTTTTTTCCTATGAATGGGACAAATATTGCCAAAGCCATTATTAAAAATGAGCCAACAACTGCCAAGATCAAATACTTGTTTTTGAAAAATCCAACTTTTGCAGTTGGGTATATTGTTGAACGGCATGCAAATGCCTGGTATAGCTCAAACATACCTATTGTAAGAAAAGTCGCTGTTTGCGCCTGAAATAAATTGCTTTTGATAAAATAAAAATAACTAAAGACCAATAATGTTACAATGGTCATTGCAATCGGATAATAGATAAGGAATGCATTCAGGTCTTTGTAGATCGGTTCGCTTTGCTTTCTTGGTTTCCTGGCCATAGCATTTGGTTCAAATGGATCTGCACTTAGCGCAATTGCAGGAAAACCATCAGTCACCAGATTTATGAGCAGTAATTGGGTTACAGTGATCGGCAAAGGCAGTTTAAATATGATGAAGCCAAATAGAATGATCAGGATTTCCCCTATATTTCCAGAAATTAAATAACTGAAATATTTCCTAATGTTATCATAGGTTCCACGGCCTTCTTCAACTGCGTTTACAATGGAAGCAAAATTATCATCAGTCAATACCATTGCACTTGCTTCTTTGCTGACATCAGTGCCTGTGATGCCCATTGCAACTCCAATGTCAGCTTTTTTAAGAGCTGGAGCATCGTTGACACCATCACCGGTCATTGCAACAACATGTCCTTTTTTCTTCAGAGCTTCAACGATCTTTATTTTATGCTCAGGATTAACTCTTGCGAAGATTGCAATTTCTTCAACCATATCTTCTAAATTCTGTATTTCATCGAGATGCTTGCCTGTTATTGCCTTTCCTTCCAATCCAATCTCTTTTGCAACTGCTTTTGCAGTTATCTCATGATCTCCTGTGATCATAACAACCTTGATTCCTGCTTTTTTGCATTTTTCAATGGCTATTTTGACTTCTTCCCGGGCAGGGTCCATCATGGCTTGCAAACCAACAAAAGTAAGATTTGATTCAGGGTCAGTTTCAATGAATGATTTGTAGGCAAATCCCAGAACTCTTAATGCATTATTTGCAAAATCTTTGTTTATTTCGAGAATTTCCCTTTTCATCTCTTCATTTATCTTCATCTGTTTGCCGTTAATGTAGATAAACTTGCATAAATTTACTATCACTTCAGGGGCCCCTTTGATGTAAGAAATCTTTTCGCCACGATGATTATGAACTGTAGTCATCATCTTTTTTTCGCTTGTGAATTCTATTTCATCTGTTCTTGGCAATTCTATTTCGAGCTCTTCCTTGATCAATCCGGCTTTTGCAGCGCTGACAATCAATGCACCTTCAGTAGGGTCGCCAATTAAATTGCTGCCTTTAAGATCAGCATTGTTGTTTAACGCGCCTATTTTCAACAGCAACTCTATTTCACTGAAATCGATTGGCTTGTTTCTGTACAGGAACTGGCCTTTTGTGTCATAGCCAACACCTGTAACATCAATGATTCTGCCATTGACAAATAATTTTTTAACAGTCATTTCATTTGCTGTCAGAGTTCCTGTTTTATCGCTGCAGATGACAGTTGTTGAGCCTAGAGTTTCAACGCTTGGCAATCTTCTTATCAGGGCGTTTCTCTTGAGCATTCTTTTTGTGCCGATGGCTAATGAGATAGTTACAACTGCCGGCAAGCCTTCTGGTATTGCAGCAACTGCAAGGGCAACAGCAAATTGCAGCATCTCGAGTATTGGCTTGTCCCGAACTATTATGCCTACAACAAAAATAATAACTGCAATTGCAAGTGTAATTACGCCAAGATGCCTGCCAAGCTGGTCCATCTTCTTTTGCAAAGGTGTTGGCTCAGGCTTCACTTTCTGTATCAGAGTTGCAATTTTCCCGATTTCAGTCTGCATTCCTGTGCCAGTTACTATTGCTTTTGCCCTTCCGCTAACAACAATAGTTCCTGAGAAAACCATATTTTTTCTGTCAGCCAAGTCAGTTTTTTCTTCCAGTTGCTTAGGATTTTTCTTGACTGGCTGCGATTCACCGGTCAAAGCCGCTTCTTGAGTCTGCAAATTATATACTTCAATCAATCTAGAATCTGCTGGAACTTTATCTCCAGTTTCAAGAACGATTATATCTCCGGGAACTAATTCTTTTGCATCAATTTCCTTTTTCTGGTTGTCCCTGATTACAGTTGCTTTTAACGATGCTAATTTCTTTAGGGCGTCTATTGCCTTTTCTGCACGATATTCATTAAAAAAACCTAAAGCTGCTATGAAAATGATTATTATCAGAATTACAATCGCATCAACATGCTCCCCAAGAAAAGCAGAAATAATTGTTGCAATAATCAAAATCCATATAACAACGCTTTTGAATTGGCCAAGAAAAATATCCCAAGGAGAAATCTTTTTGCCTTCTTTCAGCTCATTAGGACCATGATGTTTCAGCCTTTCCTCTACTTCCAGCTTGGAAAGGCCATTTCCACTTGCTTTTAGTTCCTTGAATACGTCTTCTATTGTTTTATGATGCATTATCAGAAATAACTATCTGTGTTGCTTACATTGTCCTCTTGGGGTTTAGATTTTACTTCCTTCAGCTTCGTTATGAAGTATTCCAGGCAATCCAATCCACAAAAACTAGCTTTTTTCTTGAAGTCATCAGGACCAAAAACTAATGTGTAATTATTACTCTTATAAAAATTCAAATCATTCGAGCATATTGTGCAAATTTTCTCATGTTCTCTTAATTTCTTCTTTATTTTTTCCTCTAAAAGTTTTTTTAATTTTATTGCTCCGCTGTCAAAATCACTTTTAAAGCGCATAATCTCGTTATAATCTAAAATTTCAATGACCTCTTCGAATCTTCTGCTCATTTAATCCACCTCATTATTTTTTTAATTTAATTTGTTTTTATTTTCAACCCGTTCGCGCTATCGCGCTCACAACATCTTGTGCTCGGGTCTCGCTGTCTGCCAGGCGCTCGACCCTCGCCTATTTATTCATTAATTCTCAGTTTCCTGGAACTTAATGTACCATTTGTTTGTTTCTTCATCATATGCGAAAATCACATTGTACTTCTTGTTCTTATCAAGGGCAAAGAGAAGGGGCATAGGTATAGTAGTCTCAAAACTAGATCCACGCTTGTAAAGTTTCCTTTTGAATTCTGTCATATTTACTTATTTTAATACTTAATAATATACTTATTTTTAAACTTTACTGTTTTTTATATATCAAAACTAGAATTTCATACTTATTTTACTACTTATTTAAATACTTATTTATTTTTATTGGTAAAATTTTTATATTATCTCAGATTCCGATATCTAATGAAAATAGCAATCATCGCTTCTTCCAAAGACCCAGCTGGAGTTAATATTAGAAATAAGTTGATTGAATTATCTAATTTTGGGAAAATTGATGAGAAATTTGACAATAATGATGTTTTTCAAAAAAATTTGAGAAATAAATCAATAAAATTATATTTAACAAACCAAGAATTAGTATTTTCTGAAAGGATTGATGAAAAAATAAATGCTGATGCCTTTATTTTTGCTTCGAAGCATCGCTCTAAGGAAAATATGCCTTCTTTTGCAGTCCATGCAATCGGAAATTGGGCTGAAGCTAGGCTTGGAGGGGAAGAAAAAAGACTTTGTGGAAGTTCTGCAGCAATTTTTAAGGAGTTATTTATTGAATTAAACCAAATTGCTAAGGAATCCGGCTATGAAATCACGATGGAAGCAACACATCATGGGCCTTTTGTTTCAAGGCCAAGTGTTTTTGTCGAGATTGGAAGCACAGAAAAAGAATGGAATGATGATAATAATGGAGAGATCATCGCAAAGACGATAATAAATGCACTAAATAATGAAAATTCTAATTATAAAGTTGCTGTTGGAATTGGCGGTCCGCATTATTGCTCTAACCTCAACAAAACAGTATTGAGAACCGATATTGCATTGTCGCATATCTGTCCAAAATATATGCTCGAAAATTTAAGTGAAGACTTGATTAAGCAGGCAGTTGATAAAACAAAAGAAAAAGTTGATTTTATTCTTTTGGACTGGAAAGGTTTGGGAAAAGAAAAGCAAAGAATCACTGAAATGCTGAAGAATTTGGAAGTCAAGAGGACTGATCAGGTTTTGAAGGGTTAGGCTGCTAAAGCATGGCCTTTTTCCTCATTCATTTCATCAGTCCATAATTTTCTTAGTCTCTCTTTTTTGTCCTTATCCATTTTTATTTCATCCATTAGAACTTTGTAATAATCTTTTTGATGCTCTCCAATTTTATTAAGTATTGCATCTACTTCTGTATTGCCCATTGGTAGTATTCTTGCAAACATTGTTATTGAACTGTGCAATTCTCTAAATGTTTCCAGAGTTTGCTCAACACCTTCCTGTTCTTTTTCTAAACTAACAATCAAAGAAGAGATACGTCTTCTAAACTCAATAATTTCCTCAGATACTGCGACTCCTGATCTGTGAAGAATAGTAATTATTTCAGTAAATAAACCATCTAAAATGTGGCATTGCCTTTTTTCTTCAACTTGATCTTGCACAGCTTCCACTTCATCCTCTCTTAATTGATCAGTTTCCCTTTCTTCTTGTCTTTCTTCACCAATTCTGCCGCTTTTTCTTCTGGACAAGAACCAGACTATTATAATAACAACAATTACTCCACCAATGCCCCCTGCTAAATAATTAGAACTAAAAAAACCCAGACTTTCATGAAATACCATATTAAACACTCTTAAAATCTAAGTATAAATACTTTTTCCTAAGAATTAGATTCCTTTATACGTTAAATAG
>CEPX01073666.1_pt1 | contig 48072 bp, 48 predicted proteins | sample 361361 | NCBI WGS metagenome assembly CEPX01 (sample SAMEA2619974, study PRJEB7988) | marine metagenome | biome: marine biome (ENVO:00000447); feature: mesopelagic zone (ENVO:00000213) & marine oxygen minimum zone (ENVO:01000065); material: "saline water (ENVO:00002010), including plankton...
GGTCCCCCAAGAAGAAAAAGTTTTATCAAGAAAAAAGGGACAAGAAGAACATTCATCTACAAAGTAACAATATTAAGCCCTAGCAACCAACACCCCACCAACAACAACCAACATAGTTCCAATAAGAAGTTGTGGCACTTGTACCTGCTTCCACTCAGAGAAAATCCAGAGTGCAAGAAGTGCTCCAATGAGCGTATTAGTGCCTACAAGTCCTGCAACACGCGAAAGAGGTAAATGATAATGTGACAAGCCAATAAATATTAAAATAGATCCAAATGCCCAAACAAAACCTGCAAAGAATGCTTGTGTTCCTGATCGAACCGATAGAGTTTTGTCAGGGAAAAATCCGTACGTGAGTAGTCCGACTAACACTACAGCTAGTCCAAGAATTATCGTGTAAATTCCGATGCCTATTCCTGTGTTAGTACTTGCCTTGGTAAAGACACCCGAAAAAGCAAAAAAGAATGCTGGTAGCAATCCTCCTACGACGATTCCTAAAACTTCAGTATTCATACACCCAGTCTACGAGAAAAGAGCGCGCTGCGCATCCTCAGAAAGCGCAACTCCCAAAAGCTCGTATCCAAGTTGCGTCACCGTGCGTCCTTTAGCGGTTCTCTGTAAATACCCACACTGCATAAGGTACGGTTCGTAGACATCTTCGAGCGTGTCAGATTCTTCTGCTGTAGCTGCTGCAAGTGTAGAGATACCCACTGGTCCTCCACTGAATTTCTCGATGATAGTCCGTAGAATTTCTCTGTCGGTGTGGTCGAGTCCTTTGTTATCAATTCCAAGTTTGCTGAGCGTGGTTTCAACACGATCTTTGGAGACACTGGTTTCGTTACTTACTTGTGCAAAATCTCGAATAGATCGAACCAAGCGATTGGCAATACGCGGAGTACTGCGACAACTCTTCGCAACAAGATGTGCGGCTCCCTCTTCCATTTGCACATCCAAAATACCTGCTGTTCTCTCTACAATCTGTTCCATCTCAATAGTGTTATAAAAGTTAAGTTTAAAGTTATGCGAAAAGCGATCCCTCAGTGGAGCACTGACAGATCCAATCTTTGTTGTAGCACCAACAAGCGTAAACGGCTTTAGCTCCAAACGCATAGACCGCGCAGCGGGGCCTTTACCAATAACAAGATCTAAAGCGAAGTCTTCCATGGCACTGTACAGCACTTCTTCTATAGCAGGACGCATGCGATGAATCTCATCAATGAAAAGCACATCTCCTTCTTCTAAGTTGCTGAGAAGTGACGCGAGGTCACCCGGCTTTTCTATCGCAGGGCCGGAAGTCCCGCGCATCTGCGAACCCATCTCGCGTGCGATGATGTTTGCGAGAGTGGTTTTTCCAAGCCCCGGCGGTCCATGAAGTACGGCATGCCCGAGTGGTTCACTTCTTTTTTTCGCTGCTTCTATATACACAATCAAATGTTCTTTAATGGAACTCTGTCCCACATAGTCACAAAGTTTTTTTGGGCGCAGTGTCACCTCAAATGCATCACTTTCACTCGGTGATGTTGTTGGCTCAACGGCCGGTTCTTTTCGCTTGTGACGTTTGATAGCCATGGGAGGTGGATAATAGCAGAGAACGATGTACAATCATATCCAATGAACGAAAAGGTTAAAGTCACCGTAGGTCTTCTGGCTCTTATGCTCCTCCTTGGAGTTGCGGATGCAACATTCCTTGAGGGTGCTCCAGAAAAAGCAGAAATAGCTCAAGCAGATCCGGTAGTCGCTCAACCAACGCAACCCAATCTTCCTCCCCCACCGAACGGCGGAGTGCGTAAGGCAACTGGTCCGGATATCTTACAGACTCTCGTCAGTAATCAATTTACGTTTAATGATACGCGGGAGAAATTTATACTCGCACCTGTGCTGCGAGATAGCAGTGATTCTCTAGAGGCAAAGGCACTCCTGATTGATGGAGATCGCGCTGGAGCTATAGGCTGGGTCAGTTCACCTAATGTAAAAAAGCACTACCTCGTGCTCAAAGAGGCTCTACACTCTGCCTTTACCCCAGAAGTAAAAGATCTTCTAGATGAGACACAGCGAAGAGAAAACCACCCAACCAGAAACCTCCTTACCTTCCTCGATACCGGAATACTGCCTGAGCGTGTCGTATTTGTACGCGTACGGGAAAGGCTGTATGAATTTCACATAGTAGAAGGGTCTAGCGAGGCAATATTCAATTTGATTGAAGATTTGACGGAATAGAGTTGACCCAGCTCCCCCTGATTCGTAGACTGCGTCGGCAATGGCAAAAGAAGTTGTTAAAGTTATAAAGGCACAAGCTCGTGGAGGACAGGCAAATCCTGCGCCGCCACTGGGTCCTGTACTCGGTCAAGCTGGTGTTGATATCAATGCTTTCTGTACTCAATTTAACGAGCGTACAGCAGACCAACAGGGAAAACTGATTCCTATTGTTATCAAAGTATATGATGATCGCAGTTTTGAATTTGAACTCAAGCAGCCTCCAGCCGCTTCTATGATTATCGAGAAGGCAAAACTAAAGAAAGGAAGTGGAGAACCAAACAAGAATAAAGTCGGAAAGCTCTCTAAAGCACAACTTAAAGAGATTGCCGAAGCGAAGATGCCAGACCTCAATGCTATAGACATAGAGGGGGCTATGGAAATTATCGCGGGGACAGCGAGAAGCATGGGTGTGACCGTTGAGTAATATTGCAGCATCGAAACATTTTTCTGCAATAGGTTTCGTACGCATTGATTTGTAGTCTGTGTCTACCCTTTCTTATCAAAAAAATCATGGTTGAAAATCCCCTAACTACAATTTTCGGATTCATTGGATCCTTCTACGGTCTGGTACTACCACTCCTGACCATCTTCTTTCTAACGGTACTGTTTCTCGCAAGCATGAGTGTACCCGGTGCAAAACCACGTCACGTTGGTGATGCTATCTACACATTCTTAATGCATGGTGTCTCTGTACTACTAATGACCATTGGTGCACTGCCAACAGTATTCTCTGTCTTTGCAGGTGTTGCCTACACTGGTCGCACATACATCGCGCTTCTCCTAGTATTTGCTTGTGGAGGACTGCTATTTCTTATGCAAGACCAAGCAGTTCGTGGACTCGATAGTGCATCCAAGGCTGTTGCAGAAGCTGTCTACATGACAACGCTGAAGATTATCGGAAACATGCTGGCTCTTCTGTCTGCTATTTCCATCTTCCTCAGTATAGTTCTTGCTTCCTTCCAAACTGGATGGTGGGTTACACCATTCGTTCTCCTTCTCTACGGAATGCTCCTGAGTTGGTGTACAAAGGGAAACAACGACTGGGAACTTCTGAAAGCATTACAAGTAACGACTGCTCCTGCAAGATCCTCCGCCTCTCGTCCAAAGGCAAAGAAACGCTCAACAAAGAAAAAGAGGTAATCACAGGATCAAATCTGATAAATAAACCGGGGTTTCCCCGGTTTTTTCTTGCATCTACTTAGTTTCTACCCCAAGATATCGCTACTTTGCTTGTGGGAGCCTCGTATGAGGCGTTAGCACCACACTTGCCCTTCCGAAGCTCCAAAGGAGCGAAGGAGGGTCCCCCCCAAAATATCATGGCTGAATCCAAAGCACGTAAAGAATGTCTCAAACTCATTGAAGACGGAAAAGTGTATTCCGTAGCAGAGGCTACTGATCTTCTCCCCAAGCTCAGTACCGTCAAGTTCGATGCTACTGCAGAAGTACACATCAAAATTAATGCTGATACCGCTCAGGCAGATCAGCTGGTGCGCACAACAGTTGCTCTTCCACACGGAACAGGAAAGAAGGTACGTATCGCTGCATTCGTAGCAGACGACCAAGCAGACGCCGCCAAGAAAGCCGGTGCAGACATTGCAGGTATTACAGAGTTGATTGCTGATGTGAGCAAAGAGAAAATTGATTTCGATATCGCAGTTGCATCACCAGATGTCATGAAGGATCTTGGTAAAGTTGCGAAAATCCTCGGTCAGCGAGGACTAATGCCAAACCCCAAAGCCGGTACCGTAACTACGGATATTGCTAAGGCGATTGATGAACTCAAGAAAGGTCGCATCGAATGTAAGATGGACAAACAGGGAATCATCCACGCGGTATTTGGTAAGGTTTCCTTTGGTGGAGACAAGCTGAAAGAAAACCTCGAAGTGATCTTGAGTGAAATCAAAGATGCTCAACCTGTGGGAATCAAGGGTGAGTACATCAAGACTATTTCTATCTGTCCAAGTATGGGGCCGGGGGTAAGAGTTGCAATCTAAGCACACAAAATACTCTCCACCTCCTCAACACTCTCTACTCGTACAAGACGTGATCGAAGCTCCGATGCTCCATCAATCCCTTTAACATAACTTGCCAAGTGTCTGCGCATCTCCAGCATTCCCCTCTTCTGTCCTTTTACTTTTACTGCAAGTTCACAGTGTTCGATGATGAACGGGATTTTTTCTTTAAAGCTAATTGTTTTGACCGTTGGTTCCCCCGGGGGTTTTCCATGAATTAATGCATCGGCAATGTCTTTCATCAACCAGGGATTCCCAAATGTTCCGCGACCCACCATTACCCCATCAAGGTTACCGATTTTATCCAATGCGTCTTGCGCGCAGTTGATGTCCCCGTTTCCGATAACCGGAACGGAGATATTTTCCTTCAGCTCATAGATCGGATCCCAGTCTGCTTCTCCACCAAACTTTCCTTCGTACGTTCGGCCGTGGATTGCAAGCGCCTGCGCACCCGCATCAATGAGTCCTTTGCAAAAGGGAATGAGATCATCAATTGAGTCCCAACCCAAACGTGTTTTTACAGATACAGGAATTGATACTTCCTTTGTTGTAGCTTCCACTAGACGCTTCGCGAGGTCTGCATTTTTCATAAGGGAAGATCCATGACAGCTGGATACCACCTTGGCTGCCGGACATCCCATATTAATATCGATACCATCTGCACCCATTTCTTCTATCACCTTTGCAGCAGACAAAAAATGTTCCGGCTCTTTGCCAAACACCTGCACGATAAACGGATGTTCATCCTCTTTATCAAACTCCAACTCCTTCATCGTTTTCTTTGCACCGTAATGAATAGCATCTGTACTGAGGAACTCTGTGTACACAATAGTCTCCGGAGCAAGCTTCTTAATAAGCTGCCTATAGGATGCATCTGTCACTCCTGCCATAGGAGCAAGGCAGATCATCGGCCGGCGATAGGATTCCCACGAAAACGCCATCGAAGCAAAGTATAACAAAATATGGCTTTGTAAAGCCAGAAAGACTCTGTGAGAATCGCTGCTGTGGCAACATAGTGTCGATGAACAGTCTTTTCTCCTCTCTACTAGCACCCATTGCTAAGGCCGCAAGCACGCCCTCACTCATTGATTCGAGTCTCAAAAGTGTTGGATGTGACTTTACAGAAGGCTTTATCAACGCAGGCCAATGCATACCCGCCTTCATTGCACACACAATCAGATTTGTCTTTGGGTTTGCAGCAGGTATTGCCATAGTGATGATTATCTTTGCAGGATACGAGATTGTCATCGGTAGTTTGCCAGGCGGAAGTAGCGAGTCTGGTAAAAATAGGCTTACTTGGGCTATCATTGGATTCATAATGGCTGCAACGTCCTTCTTTATTATGGACTTCATCATTTCTGCCATTGGTGGTTAACCCCCTCTCTCATGCCTGCTAAGAAATCTCAGAACGCTTTTACCTCCATGCGTGTCATCGGCAAAAAAGCACAACGACTTCTGCAACGTGCTAAAAACTCAGATCAAAGTTCTTCAAAAAAATCTGTGCGCAGGCCGAGTCCAGCAAAAAGACATGACGAAGTAGTTATGCACATTTCCGTGCAGAGTGTTATACGAGCTGCTTTTGGTATTCTTGCTATCGCCGCAGGTACTATTTTGGTCTATCACCTACGCGACAAGATTCTGCTGCTACTTCTGGCTGCATTTATTGCCGCAGTTATAGATCCAAGTGTTGACCAAATGGAACGCCGGGGATTTCCCAGAGGTATTGCCATATTGGTACATTACTTCTTCGCTATTTTTATCCTGCTCTTTTTGTTGCTCTCATTTATTCCGATCATTGCAGAGCAAATTCAGGGCATCGCTATCATCATCTCTGCAGAAGTCGATGCATTCCTCAGTAATCCAAAAATCGATCTGCCACTCGTTAAAGATGACGTGAATGTACGCTTAACAGGGCTTGTAAACTCCACACTGCAAAACCTCAACATCAATCAGTTTACGGATGCACTAGCGCAATTTGGACAAAGCCTTTCATCGGCAGCTCAAGGTGGTGTGCGCTTTGCAACGCGCGTAGCAGGTAATGTGGTGAACTTCTTCATCAGCATGCTTATTGTGTTGGTGCTTGCGTTCTTTATGCAGATAGAAAAGGAGGGAATCATCCGATGGTTCCGATCGTTCTTCCCAGTAGACTACCGTGTCTACCTCGACAACAAGTTCGAAGCAATGCACTCCAAGATTGGCCAATGGGCCAGAGGAGAGCTGCTGCTCATGCTTACAATTTTCTCACTGACACTGGTAGCCCTGCTTATCCTCCGTATGCCATACGCACTAACGCTTGCCGTTCTTGCAGGTATTTGTGAATTTATTCCCGCTATTGGTCCATTTATTGCAGCAGTACCTGCTGTACTCATCGCCTTTACACAAGGAGGATTTGTCATGGGACTCGTGACTATGGGTGTGTACTACATTATTCAATGGTGTGAAAATAACCTCCTCGTACCGCTCATTATGAAGCGTGCTGTAGGCCTTTCTCCTATAGCCATTCTCTTCGCCATGCTTGTTGGTGTAAGTTTCCCAGATACCGTTCACCCTGTTCTCGGTATCATGCTTGCTGTTCCTACAACTACGCTGATTACAATCTTCCTCGAAGATTGGCGTATTGGAGGAAAGAAGTAGAAGAACATTAAACTTGCCAAAGCACAATAACACGACATTTACGTTGTTTCTGTAACTGCCATGTAGTTCTTATTTTTGCTATAATAGTTGGAACCTTAATCAACAACTCGATTACAATATATACAGGTTCGCAAGCCTACTCCCTACCACTATGCACCCCTTCGATCGCTTTACTCCCAACGCCAAACTTGCACTGCAAATTGCAGAGCAGGAAGCAAAGAACATGAAGAGTAACTACATAGGATCCGAGCACTTGTTGCTTGGTCTTCTCAGTATTCCAAAGTCTTTGGGGTTTTCTATCTTTACAGGAGCAGGGGTTACCCAGGAGAACGTTCGTATCTTGCTGAAGTCGATGAAGACACCGAGTATAGAAGGAAAGCATATCAAGCACGGGCTATCGACCTACCTCCACAATGTTATTGAACAGAGTGTCATTACTGCCCACAAGTTCCGTCACGCAAATGTGGGAACAGAGCACCTGTTGCACTCACTTGTTAGTACAGGAAAGAACGCAGCAACAATGTTACTAGAACAAATGCAGGTAGAACCTGAGGATTTGAAATCCCACGTAGAAGAAATGTTTGGACAAATCTCTCAATTTAAGTCACAAGGTCGCAACATGGAACAATCACTTGAATCATTCTTCCAAGGACTTCAAGGTGCAATTGTTGGTATGCAAAACGGAATGGTGTCTGCAGATCCTGATGCACTCAAAAAGCAAAAAGCAGATGGCAAGAGTAAAACACCTGTTCTTGATTACTTTACAGATGACTTAATAGAACGCGCAAAGGAAGGAAAGATTGACCCTATTGTTGGTCGTGACGAAGAAATAGAACGAGTAGTACACATCCTCAATCGTAAAACGAAAAACAACCCCGTACTCATTGGAGAACCCGGTGTTGGTAAGACTGCCATTATCGAAGGACTTGCACAGCGCATCAGTGATGGAAACGTTCCTAGTACGCTCAAAAATAAACGAGTGCTCGTACTAAACATGGGGTCACTCATTGCAGGTACCAAGTATCGCGGAGAGTTTGAGCAACGCTTTGATGACATCATCAAAGAGGCTCTGCAAAGCGAAAATGAGATCATTCTCTTTATTGATGAAATCCATACCGTTGTGGGAGCCGGATCTGCAGAAGGTTCTCTGGATGCGGCAAACATTTTAAAGCCAGCCCTTTCTCGTGGAGCTATCCAAGTTGTAGGAGCTACCACTCTGGATGAGTACCGAGCAATAGAAAAAGATCGTGCACTCGAAAGGAGATTCCAATCCATTTCGGTCCCCGAACCATCTGTGGAAGATTCTATTCAAATTCTTAAGGGTATCCGTAAGGGGTTTGAGGAGTTCCATAATCTCGAGATCACTGACGAAGCTCTCGAAGCATCTGTCATGCTTAGTAAGAGATATATTTCCGACCGATTCCTGCCGGATAAAGCAATCGACGTACTGGATGAAGCTGCAGCAGGACGCAGTCTGCAAGAGATGGATGCAAACCCAGAACTTAAAAAGCTAGAAGACAAGCTCGAGAAGCTGGTTGCCAAGCAGCAGTCTGCTGTAAAAGAACAAAAGTATCACACAGCACTCAAGCTCAAGCAGGAACAACAGATTCTACAAGAGAAGATCGGAGAAATGCGTGCTGCTGCTGATGGTGACAAACGTACTCCTCTCAAAATTGATAACGATGACATCGCACATGTTATCGGTCGCATGACTGGCATTCCTGTGACAAGGCTTCTGAAGTCTGACCGCAAGAAACTCCAGAACCTCGAAGTTGTTATGCGCAAACATGTTATCGGACAAGATGATGCTATTAAGAAAGTAGCTCGTGCTATTCGTCGTAGCCGTATTGGTATCGGCGATCAGAAGCGTCCAACGGGATCATTCCTCTTCCTTGGTCCTACAGGAGTAGGTAAGACAGAACTCGTACGTACTATTGCCTCAGAGATCTTCAACCGTGAAGACGCACTCATCAAGATTGATATGTCTGAGTTTATGGAGAAGCACAATGTCTCCCGTCTCGTAGGAGCAACAGCCGGATACGTTGGATATGAAGAAGGTGGTCAGCTGACAGAAGCAGTTCGACGCAAACCGTACTCCGTAGTCTTGTTTGATGAGATCGAAAAAGCACATCCCGAGTTCTTTAACATTCTACTGCAAATCCTCGAAGATGGTGTCCTTACAGATGCACAGGGTAAACAAGTAGACTTTAGAAACACCATCATCGTAATGACCAGTAACATCGGTGCAGACAAGCTAACGAAACAAGCGGCAAAGATTGGATTCAAACTGGAGGAAGATGCTGTAGCAGAAGAAAAAGCATACGAAGAAAAGCGAAAAGAAGTGATCGCAGAACTCAAAGATCATCTAAGGCCTGAGTTTATCAACCGTATCGACCACATTATGGTCTTTAATGCCCTCGACCAGCATTCCATTCGCAAAATCGTTAAGATGCATCTCGACATGCTCGAGGCACGCTTAAAGGACAAAGGATTCTCATTAGAGATAGATCAGAAGGCTATTAATCTCCTAGGTGAACTGGGATTTGACCCAGAATATGGAGCCAGGCCTGTGAGACGCGTAATTCAAGAGCGAATAGAAGATGAGGTAGCCGAACACATTCTCAAGGGTATCTTTGAGGAAGGTGACATCATCCGCATTGTCAAAAAGGGCAAGGATAAGCTCGATTTCCTCCATGGAGAGCGAAAATCGCGAAATGCAGTGAAAATTGAGGAAGCAAAGGAAGCCACAAAATAGTAAAAACGCAACACCCCTCCCCTCGTGAGAATTGCTGATTCGTGGTAAAATACTAAGAATTACATAAAAACTTATATCCATGGCTATCGACCCTGTCAAAATTCCACAGAACGTATACGTAGAAGACCGTATTATCGGTCCTATAACACTACGTCAGCTGATGATTGTTATGATCTCAGTGGGTATCAGCTACGCTATCTGGGCAGCCATGAAGACAGGTGGTCCTGTAAGTACTGCGCAGACATCTATGGCATGGACACCAACAGTTATTGGTATTGTATTTGCATTTGTAAAGATCAACGGTATCAGTTTGCTCCGTATAGTACTTCTTTCTATCGAAAGACTTGATAAGCCTGCTACCCGCATTTGGATTCCTAGACAAGGCATCCATATCAACATTGTTACCAAAGCGCCGAGACAAAAGAAAAACCAAGCAGTACAAAAGAAAACTGAGCAAAAGGGGAACACGCAAATAGGAGAACTGAGTCGCGTACTTGACCAAGGTCCAGCCGAAAATGAACTGGAGAACGATGAGCAACAGGTGCAGAAACCTGTTAATCGTAATCGCATAAAAGCAGAAAAACGGGAGAAACCTGTAGATGACATCGCGCCTCCCTTTATCCCTCCACCTTCACATGCCTAAGAAAATAAAAAGCATCCGCAGGCGTTCACGAAACAAGAAGGTTGCGACACAGCGCTTCGTACCCATCTCTGAGATCCGTAACGATACAGTACTTCTCAAAAAAGGAGGCTTACGTGCTGTACTAGACGTCGAAACACTGAACTTTAACCTAAAGAGTGAAACCGAGCAGCAAGGTATTATCGCAGGATATGAAGCATTCATTAATACACTCACCTTCCCTCTACAGATTGTTGTACGCTCAACCAAAGTAAACATCGACCCATACATTGAACAGATTCACCAAAAAGCTATCGCCCAAGAAAACGAGCTCCTGCGTGAACAGACAGAATCCTATGCTGTGTTTGTCGAAAAGATTGTGGAAGTTGCAGACATTATGCAGAAGAAATTCCTCGTAGTGATTCCTCTTGATGACGCAGAGGAAAAGAAATCTCCACTGTCACAATTCTTCTCTTGGATCGGTATTGATGATTCTTCATCCAAAATTACCTACCGCCGTAAGTACTTTAACGAGAAGGTAGCGAAGCTAAAAGATCGAGTAAACTTGGTAGATGCTGGACTACGCAATATTGGCCTCTCTACAAGGCGCCTAACGACCATGGAGCTCATTGAGCTGTATTACGAGATATACAACCCCAAGACAAGTCAGGAGCAAAAACTGCCCAAGGACTTAAACACAGCACAGCTACAGCTCTAAAAATAGGTCAATATAGTTGACTGAAGACCGTATTAGTGGAAAATAAGCTCACTTTCGGTTTGTTGCTCGTGCAAGGGCAACCGGAAAACCCCCTTTATTCCTCCCACTTGCACCCCCTATTTACTATGGCTAATGCTACTGCAGAGAAATCAGATCTTATGGAAGCGCTCCTCAAGGACGCCCCAGAACCTCTTAGAGTTCGTCCCGGTGAGTCCGTAGAAGGTAAAGTGGTCTACCGTGGAAAGAATAAACTTCTTATAGATATAAACGGTATTGCAGTAGGAATTGTATCCGGACGAGAGCTCCGTGATTCTTTTAACACCTTTAAAGATCTGAAAGTCGGTGATGAAGTGATGGCACTGGTATTGGAGGATGAAAACGATGAAGGTATGGTTGTGCTCAGCCTTCGTATGGCGAGTCAGCAAAAGGCGTGGGACAGGTTCCACGAGCTTGTTGATACACAAGGAACAATGAAGTTTGCAGCACAGGAAGCAAACAAAGGAGGTCTTCTTGCAAACATTGATGGTATTCGAACATTCCTGCCAGTAAGCCAACTGGCACCTATGCACTACCCTAGAGTAAACAATGCAGATAGCAGCGAAATCATCTCACGACTTGCGAAGTACATTGGTCACGTCTTCACTGTAAAGATTATTACTATGGATGAGGAAGCCGGAAAGATTGTCGTATCCGAGCGCGAGGCTATGGCCGAAGAACGATCGAAGTCCTTGGAATCCCTCAAGATTGGAGACGAGAAAGACGGTATGGTTACAGGCATCGTGAAGTTTGGAGTCTTCGTAGCCTTCGATGGCCTTGAAGGACTGGTGCACATTTCTGAGATTGCATGGGGACACGTAAAAAACCCATCCGAGCACGCACAAGTCGGAGACAAGGTACGCGTAAAGATCATCGGCCTCGAGGGTGACAAGCTCAGTCTCTCTATTAAGCAGCTTACCACTGACCCATGGGAAGAGATTGCCGAGCGATATCCTGTTGGTAAAAAGGTATCCGGTTCCGTTGTGCGCTTTGCAGACTACGGTGCCTTCCTCCGTTTGGAGAGAGACATCAATGGTCTTGTGCACCTGACAGAACTCGCTCACCTTAAAGTAGAAGACCCATCAGAAGTACTGACTATCGGACAGAAGGTAGATGCACAGGTAATCAATATTGATATTGATGAGCGCCGTATCGGACTTTCTGTAAAAGCACTTCTCCCTATTGATAAAGAAACTCTCGAAAAGATCAAAGCAGAGCAGGCAGCTGAGGAAGAGAAGAAAGCGAAGGAGGAAAAAGCTGCCGCGAAGACAAAAGATGTAAAGGATGCAGAAGAGCCAAAGGATACAAAGGAGGAAAAAGTTGAGAAGAAGGAAAAGAAGGAGAAAGCAAAGAAGACCGATAAAGCTGAGCAACTCAGCATGGATGTTGGCGATGCTCCTGACGCAGCCTTCGTCGCCTCCAAGACTGGTAAGAAGTATTACGCTTCAGACTCTGCAGGAGGAAAGAAGATCAAAGAGGAAAACCGCGTGTACTTTAAAGACGAAAAAGAGGCAGAAGCTGCAGGTTACTCCGCGTAAGTCTCCTGACTCATTAGATGTAGGTGCAGGTAAAACACCTCCTGCCCACCACCCTTACCACAGTGGAAGGTGAGCTTGTATCCTTCGATCCCCTTCTGCGCAGCAAACTCCTGAGCAGCCCTGACGAGTTTCCCGGGGACATGCGCCGTTTCCTCTGTGAGATTAATAATGGAATCCACAAAATCTTCCTCCTTCTTCGCAATAAAGAGAACATGCGTCGGTGCTTTGGGATGAATATCCTTAAAGCCTAATACCTCTTCGGTCTCGAAGACCTTGTCACTGGAGATCTCTCCGGCAATGATCTTGTGGAATATAGTCGGTTCACTCATGATCCGAGCGTACCGAACTTCTCTCAATCCCGCAAACGGCTAGGAATTCGCTTGTGAATCGCCGAATCAACATTGATTTTTTGGCTAAAACATGAGACAATAGAACTATGCCAAGTGGAGCATCCCCAGAAAAACAGGCACAACAAACAGAATCCGCAGAAAGTAAAAACCTGGTTGTTACACAACCTGAAAACTTCGAAGGATTACTCGAAACCATTTCGTTAATGGATAAGGTTTCTGAGCGTATGGGAGAAGATAAATCCGGTGATATGGGTGGCTCTTCTGGTGGGACAAAGGGGGCTGGAAAAGGAGATGGCTCTGCAGTATCTACTCGTGCACAGGCTATTGCGAATTTGCCTGATACTCCCCAGATGCGAAAGGAGCTTGGAAAGTACATTCAAAAAGAAATCAAAGGTCTGCGCAAACAGGTACGGCGCAAAGCATTTCGTGCCAGTAAGCCTGGTTCCGCCAACCAGCTCAACGATCTCTATGGCAAAATCCGCCGCTTAAACAGTTTGCTGGCAGAGCTGATGGAAACATCTGTTGATGTGCTGAAAAGACTCTTTATTCGAGTCTTTATTGATAAGCAGTCTATCTAGTACGGACGCTGTGCAGATTCCATCCGAAACACTATTTCTGAAATAAGATCCCCCACGTATGGGATCCAATCTATCGTACTTAAAATTGCGAGAAGAAATGGAAGTACAATAGCAATAGAAACAATAATACCAAGACCGTAGACAATTCCACGGATGAATCCCATCCAAAGATAACGACGTGGCTGGTAGTGACTAGCCAACATTTCCATATGACGATCCAAACTCCGCATCGTCTTTATGATACCCTTTGTATCCGGTTCCTTGCTCTGAGTTTTGCCGAACGATTTTTTCTTGACTGCCATACCCTATTTCTTTTTTTTGGTAGATTTCTTCTTCTTTGGCTTCTCTTTTGATTGGGACTCTACAAAACTTAATATCGCCTCAAGGATTTGATCTGCAGCATTAATAGGTTTCATGATGATGTTCTCTACCTCATTGGTAATAACCTCTAGCCTTCGCAGCACCTTTCGTAGATCTACCGTAATAAATAACACATGATAGAGAACGATAACGAGCAATACACCTACCGTAATCTGAAGATACATGAGGACATCTGCACTGGTAACGATTGTTTCCATGTACACTAGAGTACATATGATGCAGTTCCCGCGCAATACGGCAATCAGGCTTATAGAGCTCTACCAGAAAACACTGTCACCAGATCACGGGGCCCTAAAAAGTATGCACCCCTATGGATTCTGCAGACATGAGCCCACCTGCAGTGAATACGGCAAACAAATACTTGCAAAACGAGGGTTGATCGTAGGATCAATACTGATAATCAAAAGGCTCCTCAGTTGTCATCCGTGGGCAAAGATAAGCGAAGAGAAGGTAATGAAAATCGCTTCACAGAAAGAAGCCTTTTGAATAAGATATCAGAGTTCTTTTAAAACAAGCGGGCGTCGTATAATGGTTATTATCCCAGCCTTCCAAGCTGATGATGGCGGTTCGATTCCGCTCGCCCGCTCCAGCATTGCTTTGCAATGATGGAGCTTTTATGCGATGAACGACGAATGAAATGAGGAAGTGAATCGGATAAAAGGCAGTACAGAGGAGCCGCGCGACGTGGTGCTCGCCCGCTCCAATAAAAAACACACGAGCAGTTCACTCGTGTGCTTTCTAAGATTTAAGAGAATTATACTTTTGTAACCTCTTCTGCCTTTGGTCCCTTAGGACCGCTACCTTCCTTGTACGAAACGCTGTCTCCCTCTTGGAGATCATCGAACTGCACATCAACAAGATCTGCTGAGTGGAAGAATAGATCGTCACCACCCTCGCGAGCGATGAAGCCGAAGCCATTGAGCAGCTTCTTAATAGTACCTGTATCCATAATAATAGGATGAAATAAATAGAAATGTAATCGGAATCCCTCGAGAAGCATCTCTACCTCCTTCAAAACTAAGCTTACGACCCGACAATAACACATTTTCTGTGTTATACAACAATTTACATTAGGAATACGAGATACACCCCCGGGCTTGCTGCATTGACAAATAGTAATTTTAGTGTACTATAAAAGCCGATGGAAAACGTACCTCACCAACCACCGATAGCAGGCACTATCTACGGCACTTTGGGCGCAGAAATGAAAGGCGTCGCAAATGCATTGGTAGCTCTTACCGAAGAAAAGACTGTGCGAACTATCGGCGAATTGATCGATACAGTGCAAAGCAACATCAATGAAGTTGGTAGCCTTCAGTTTGAAACACACCAACCAAACCGCGGTAATCGACTAAACATTGTGAGCGATCCTGCTTTTGATGAAACCACCGTAATTGTATCTAAAGAGTTGATCAATGAAGCCATCGAAAAATTGCGAGGAGAGGCAATGAACCAGTTGGCCGCATAAAGATAAACTCATACTGCCCACTCCACTTAAAGCCCAATAAGCTGCCCTCTAGCTGGCTCCATTGAAGAATCATACTGCAATGCTTTGGTAAACGCCTCCTTTGCCTCCTCCATGCGACCAAGTTTCTTGTACGCCATCCCTAGATTAAAGTATGCGTTTGCATAGTAGGGATTCCGTTCCAGTGCCAATAGATATTGATCAATCGCTGCACTCCACTCCCCTGCCTGTGCATAGAGTCCTCCAAGATTTAAGTAGGTAGAAGCGTCCGAAGGTCTTATAGCAATTGCTTTTTGGTACGCAAGTTCAGACTCAGAAATTCTTCCTGCTTGGGCAAAAAGAATACCCAGACCAAAGTAGGCATCACGCTCTGAAGGGCTCATCTTGATAGCCGTTTGATACGCACCAAGTGCAGTCGAAAGATCCCCCTTGCGTCGATAGAGCGAACCTAAGTTCGCATACGTACTGGCAAGAGGTCGTATGGTAATGGCCTCTTCAAAATGCTCCTGTGCTTTTGTCAGATCTCCTTTGATGTAATACACCATGCCGAGATTGTTATGCGCGGCTTGCGCCATTGGATACAGCGACAAGGCATTGGTAAAGAGTGCCTCGCTATTCTCCCAATGCCGCGATTGTTTATACGAGAGCCACGAACAAGAAGCAATAAGTAAAATAGAAGCCACCAAGAAGCCATGTCTCCATCGCCTAAGAAGATGATGAAGCACCACGACCAGGAGGACAATGATCCCAATCGATGGAATATACGCATAGCGATCGGAAGCAAAGTACACATCCCCTCCCTCAAACCCTTTACGGTAGAGTGGGAATGTTGGCCCGAGAGTAACCAAAAAGAAGAGCCAACTCGTCGCCAGAATTCTGAATCTGTTACGCAGTAAAAACGCAGCGATAGTAATCGCAATGACCAAAATAGCTGCAATCAAAAAGGTAGGATTGCCCAAGCTGATTGATCCAGACTCCGGATAGATCACCGATAGATTGAAGGGGGCAAAGATCTTACCCAGATAGAAGACCATGCTGCGACTTGCCATCACCACCGTTTCAAATGGCGTCGTGACACTTGCCTGTCCCGATTTTCCAAAGACCGCGATTATTCCAAAGATAACGCTGAGCACAAAGAAGGGAATTTTGTCTCGAAGAAGAGATTCTTTGACTGTCTTTTTTTTCTGTAAATCCAGCAGGATAAGAACAATCGGTAATGTGATAGCGATCACTTTAGAAAGTAATGCACACACAAAGAATGCGAGACTGTAATGAAACCACTTTCTTCTATCACGATCTTGATACAGCAGGTAACAAAGAATGCTAAGAAGGAAAAACGTCATCGAGAGCACATCTTTGCGTGCACTTACCCACGCGACAGCTTCTGTATGCAGCGGGTGAATCGCAAACAGTACTCCGGTAACTGCTGCAACCAGTCGTTTTCGTGTGAGAAGAAGAACAATGCCACTGAGTACTAAAGCACTTGCTGCATGCAACAAGAGATTGGTGAGGTGATAGACAAACGGATCAAGGCCTCCTACGAGAACGTTTAATTGATAGCTAAAAAGTGTGAGCGGGATATAGAGCTCCGGATCGTACGTCGTAAAAATTTGCTTGATCGACCAAGGGGTCATTGTGCGAACTGCAGGATTTTCGAATACCAGCAAATCATCATCCCACCGAACAAACTCCGCATTCAATATCGACCCATAGACCAAGAGCATCAATCCAACAATTGCGAGACCAAACAAGAGAATGTTTCGTTTGGAAACACGAGGAGCCGCTTGAACCTCCTGATCGTACATACGAGAAAGTATATACTATTTTGCCATCAGCTTTGTCTCCGGATACATCGAAAGCCAAGAGAACCAGAATGCAGGAATGAGAACCAGCTCCTCCCTACGACCGGGCTCGTCTTTGTAAAAGCGCGTGATCTTGAGGCGCTCTGTACGTGAATCGTACTCTATCTGCAACGGGATCTTTTGCACTCCTTCTCCTAGATACCCCTGGAATACTCCTCGATCGAGGATGAAGTCTTCTGAGATTGCCAATGCTTTATCGTCAATCGTCACACCATAAACAATAGCTTTTGGATGGAGACGATTATCCCCTGCAGCATTTGTGGGAAAGATCGTTCGCTCTTCTGTCTCATACCCTGCATACGGCGTACGACTGTAGTCTCTGCTATGCCCTGTATCTGTAGAAAGGACGAGAAGATCCAAAGAGGCTTCCTTGGCTGCACTGTATCGAACAATATCACTCTTGATGCGATGCAAATACTCTCCAGTGAGTGGTCCTACAACCGCCTGTCCTGTCACCTGATTCCAGAGTGAATCTGTAGCACGATCATACATTAGTAAATTCGACTGATAGAGAAATCCCGATACGCCAAATTCACTGCTACCCTCAGAAATAAGGCTGCTGTACACAACGCCTGTAGCACAGAGTGGACAGTATGAAACTGTGATATCTTCTCCAGCCATTCGATCGTTCACTATCTCATGCCAGTTTAAAATTGCATACGGATAAAACTTTACGTGACCATCAAGCTCTACCAATATCCCAACATCATCATCTTCCAAGAAATCTACCTCACGCGAAAGAAGGAACTGAGGATCATCTATTGATGGAATTCCATCTTTAGGAGGACCACCGGATAGTATCTCCTGTAGTGGGATTAAATGATTAACTTTACCTTGATACCATTTTGATAATGATGAAGGTACAGGAGAAATTCGAATTTCGAATTTCGAATTTCGAATTTGCCTCTCTTCATACTCCTCGCCATCTTCGCTCTCTTCGATATCCCCCTCAAGTAGCTCCCCCATCCTCCTCTCTATCTCTTCCCCACTCATAGGACCGTTTTTCTTACTTACTTCATTTCCCTGCGCATCCAAATAAAATGTCGTTGGCTGCGTAAAGACATCGAAGTGTGCTTTGAGTTCAGAGCTTGGATCAAGCAACGTCGGAAAGCTATATCCCCCATCAGTCCAGTACTTGAGCGCTGCCTTTGGACTTTCCTGCAAGTTGATTCCGATAACTGCAATCTCGGGATGTGCATTAGCGATCTCTTCAAAATGTGGAAGTTCGTCTTTGCAAAAAGGGCATGTTGTAGCCCAAAAGTTAATGATTGCAGCCCGACCATCAATCAGATCCTCAAGTACTGCAGGTGTTCCATCTAAAAGCGTTATCTGCTCTGGTTGCTTAGGAGAGCAAGGATAAATTTTCGCATGAATTCATAATAGCAAGAAATGGATCACAATACTGTGACCCATTTCGCGCTATGCCCTAATCTTAATTTCCGACGACAGGACGGAACTGATGCTTCTGTAATTTCTCCCATCCACCCCAGTTACAGTTCACGGTAATGGTCTCATTCGGTCCACCAGGGCAACTGGCAGATCCACCACACTCCACATCTCCACAAGGCGTACCCGCACAAACAGGTGGCGTTGTATCAACCTGCAGACTGTAATCTCCAATACAGTGACAGTCGCCAATCGTTGCTGTCTGAATGCTGATATTTGCACCAGATACACAGTTGTAACCATTCAGCTCACTTAAGATCGCATTAGAGTGATCTGTGCTCTCTGGGCCGTAGTCATTCTCTGCACAAACCGACTCACAATCCTGTTTACACTGATAACACTTGATACCGTGCTGCTCTCCCACCACGTCACAACCATTTGAGCAGCTACTTGGACACTCGTTCTTTGTGGTACCACTTGGGCAGTTCACGACTATGCAACTGTAGCAACCATCTTCTCCTATACAGGTGCCATCACTCGGACACTGTGACTCACAATCTGACTCACTAGCTGTTGTACCACTTGGGCAAGTGGGCCCTGTATCTACAGGGTTACAGATATGGCAGCCATTACTGTTTCGACCTCCACACTCAGTATTACTTGGACACAGGCTACAATCTGAAACAAGTCCATCGTCACACTGTGGAGGCGGTGGATCTGACTGCACCTCTTTACAGTCGTAACACGTTAAGTTGCCAACCCGTACCGGACTACACTCATAGCTACCATCTGCTTCAAGAGCAGCTGCTCCACTGTGATCAACGAGTGGCGAATCACACTTGGCATCTTTACAACCCCAACAGTAATCCGTTACTTTGTAATGAACTTTATTCTGTGTCTTACAAGCGGACTCCGCTTCGGATTCCAACTGCCAACGATCATCTTCGCGACAAGGAGAAAGCTGATCTACTTCTTTTGGTACACAACCCCAACACGTGCCGTTTGGTGTACTGTGACTTTGGCATTCAGCAGTGCTGGAAGGGCAAAGCGGACTACCGGCCTGGCACTCGGTCTTACTATCAAATGGTAGCAAATCATTATTACTGCAATCGAAGACCGGATCACCACATCCATCAATGGGGGTGTTATGACATTCGCCAGTCTCCGGATCACATTCGTCTTCCGTACATTCGTCTCCATCATCACAGCTAATGTCCTCACACAAGTCATCTCCGCCACCATCATTTTCATATCCATCACCATCATCTAGGTCTATATCATCCTGATCATCGGATGGTGGAGCACACAACATACAATTCGTTCCATCCGGCAGGGTTTCAATTACGGTGCATCCGGCATTGCCATTTTGGCAAGCATCACAACCAGTCCCAATAGACTGGAAATGTGTCTGCGGAGGGCAAACTGCAGGTGGACAGGCAGACTCATCTCGTGTTCTTGTGGCAGTCACTGTATACGAAACTCTGTTTCCAATGCGGATACGTCGAACATTGATAATCAACTGCTCACAGGGACCCAAAGGATTATCACGAATGATCTTAGCAATCAGGTCTTTGACAGCCTGTGGCACTTGCTCAGGTGGTGGTTGCACCGGATCTGGAAGAACAAGTGGCGGCAGATCCGACCCAGGACCTGGCGCACCAAAAGGAAGCAAATCAACTGTTCCATCAAATGGAGCACTGCCTGGACCAAAGAAGTCAGCAGGAATAGGATTATCTGCAAAATCAACATTATTCACACCGCCAACACCAATGAAATCATCAGAAAGTGGATCTCCTAATAATACATCATTTCCTCCTGATAGTTGTGGCTGAAAATCATTACCAGAAAGATCAAGGGGTACTGTAGATAGATCTGGTGGCAATGTGACGCCGAGGCCATCACACGGTCCACCACCGAAACACTCACTTCCCAGGCGAAGATCTTCTATGCTCATACTACCGGTATTACCATCCATACCCGAAAGATCGACTTGGACATCCCAAAGCTCACCGCCCACGGTAATAGGTTCTGTACTTACCAAAGAGAGTGCTACAAGTTCAATATCTACTGTATTGGTCTGTCCATCTCCGTTTTGATCAAAGTTATTCGTACAGAATGGATCGGAAGAACGTTCTACAACACAATCTGCAAAAGCACCGAGTGTCGGAATAGGATCCGACGGACAAAATAGTCCAAGTGTTCCACAGAGGAATCCCTCATCATCGTTGTCTTCTTCGTCTTCTTCATCTTTATCATCTGTATCTCCAATGGCCTGTGACCACCTTGTAGTGTCTCCACTTTCAAACCCATCTACAAACAGAGGAGGCAAATCATCGAAGAAGTCATCGAATGCATCCTCAACTTTTGCTACGCACTTCTTCTGACATTCCTCATATTTCTGACGCATCTCAGCTAATTTCTTCTCGCACTCTGCAATCTCCTTTTTCATGTCTTCAATATCCTTTTCAAGATCTGCTTTCTGTTTTTTAAGAGTGTCAATGGAATCTTCTATAGAATCGATTGCATCCTCAAGTTCTTCTGCAAGATCTTTTTTGATCTCCTCAAGTTCTTTCGCAACATCCGGATCATCAAATGGCTTTGCCCATTCATCAGAGAGGCCTTGTGCAGATAGTTTTCCTGCTTTGTACTCTCCCCACAGACGCTGATTGCGTATCTTCATGGCTGCATGATCAGAACTATCGTATCGACGGCCTTCACTCTCAACGTAATCTGAAGGATTTTGCAGATCTTCCAGATTTTCCTTCGCATCCTCCAGCATGCCTTCTCCAATGCCAATTAATCCATCCAATACCAGTAATGCTGCCTGTGCATTGGCAAGTTCCTGCTTGAGCTTCTTAAGTGCTGCCTCTTTGGCTGCAATATCTTTTGCCAGCGGATCACACAACTGACACTTTGGAGGAGGAAGTATTTTTATAGGATCATTAAGACCTACAACAACAGGCTCAAAAGACTGTAGCTGCAGCTCAACCAGTTCTATTGGAACGGTATCTGATCCGGGAGGTTGAGCATCGGGATCGAGTCTCTCGACAATGGTATCCGTACCGCCCGGTAAAACGAGAGGTGGGCCAGAAAAGAGATCGATAAAGATATCAAAGAAACTATCGAATAATCCTCGCTCCTCAGGAATAACGCCGAGATCTTCTATTTTTACTTTACCCTTTTTGCACTGCTTTTTGCATTCCTCCAGCGCCTTAATAAGTTCCTCGAGTTTTGTGAGACACTCTTCAAGCTCTGCAGTCATTTCTGCACCAAGTTCGTTCCACTCTTTCTGCTTCTCTTTGAGATCCTCCACTTGACTCTTGGCATCCTTCACCGCTTCTTCCATTTCTTTCTTAATTTCTTTCTTCAGCTTCTCAAGCTCTTTGGCAACGTCTGGATCATCATACGGCTTACCCACTTCGTCGCTATATTCATGTGCCGTCAAATCCCCTGCCTTATATGCATCCCAAAGATTTGCATTTCTGCGATTCATCGCAGCATTATCACTGGAATCATACCGACGCCCTTCGCTCTCTACGTAATTCTGAGGATCGGTAAATTCATCCAAATCCGCCTGTGCATCTTCTAAATCGCTCTGAGCATCTTCTATATCACCAGCAATATCATCCAGCCAACCCTCCAGTGTTCCCAGGTCTTCTTTTAGCCCCTCTATCTCAGCTTCCTTTTGCGCAATCTCTGCCTCTATCGCATCACAAGGATCACACAAGACATCTGGAACTGCGAGCTCTGTAAAAACATCAAAGAAACTATCAACATGAAATTCACTCGGCCCCGACCCAAAGAAGTCGATGCCTGCACGTACATCCTGTGCAAAAGCGTATGCAGGATTACATAACAATACTCCTGTAAGGAATGTTACAAGGAAACGTCGAAGAGCATTCATAAAAGAGAGTGAAATGTTAAAGAGGACATACACTGTGCTCCATATTTACTATTCACGCTAGGCTTACGTGAACCCAAAGGTTATTCAATAACTTGCGCAACTTCCTCGGTAATACTGCAACGATCTGGCACTTCTAAAGCACGCAATGAACTATACAGCGGTTGATAGTAATTACTGGCACTCCATACGGTAAAGCCGCAAAGACCTGAGTCGTAGACTGCAGCTATTTGCTCAGTCATATCTCCTGTATCAACATAATATCCCTGAATCCACGGTCGCAATTTCCATGCATGTTCTCCCAATATCTCAATGTAACCTTTGAGAGTTCTAGAGACAAGATAATACTCCCTTGTACGTGGATGGAGAGCAGGGTCAAAATATGCCCCATATGCGAATGTCTGTGGATATGCCATGGGAGAAATAACATCAACAAATGGTGCGAATCGAACAATATCCTGACCAATATTTTGTATGGTACTGTCGTAATACCATCCAAGAATTGCGTACGTGCTAATCCCTAACTTTGTATCACTGTCTGCCATATCAATAGCACGTCGTGCCATGCGAACAAACGCTTCGAGGTGCACGATCTTTTCTCCTGTAGACATTGCAGAAAGCGAACGTAAGTTATCTGTTGGGTAACGAATATAATCGAGATTGATTTCATCGACGCCAGCACTCGCTATTTCGCCAATCAACTGACGGTTGTATTCCAGAACTGTCTCGTGTGACGGATGCACCCAGTCAGTATCAAGAGCTACTCCTGTTTCTGGATGTGACATACGTGTCTGAGGAAATGCTCTACCGAGAAATTTATCGCGCACTGCAATGTACCGTGCAATCGTATAAATCCCTTTACTATGCGCTTTTTCTACGAGAGCAGGGAGATCTATTAGAGACACAACAAGATTTGCCTCATTGGCGAGTCCCGACTGACTATCGAAATACACATAGTTCCCTTTTATATCAAACACCAAAGCTGGAATTCCTCGATCTGGAAGGCGATCTATTACCCCTGCAACAAACTCATCATCTCCTGCATTTGTCGCATTCAAGTAAATACCAATCTGCTTTTGAGGAAATGTATCAGGAGACTGCGCTAATGTAGAAAATGGCAGTAAAAGTAATGCTAGGCCTGCGAATTGAGCAATGGATAGAGGTCTCACTGTTGTAAAATATTACAACAGGTTTGCACTGCTAGCCAACCTCATCCCCGACCCTTCTCCTCTGCGGAGGAGAAGGGAGCTCTGTTTAAAGAGAAGCAAGGCCATCTGCCACTGTCGTGTGAACGAAGATCATACAGCATTTATATTCCTTGTAGCGACGAAGTGCGAAGCTCCGTAGGAGACTTTGCCGAGGAGCGAACACTCTGTTCTCTTACTATTTCTTCGTTCACATCAGTGGCAAAGATTTTTGGTTACTTTTCATCTGAAAAGTAACAAATAAGAAATGAAGTCAGTAGTGAAGACATCCTACAAACAACTGATGAATCGCCATTTCAGACCGCACCTCAGGATGAAATGTTGAAGCAACGATATTGCCCTGCTGCACCAAAACTGGATGATCGTTATGGGTAGCAAGAATCGATACATTTTGACCTACATGAGTGATTATCGGAGCACGAATAAACGTAGCTTCGATTGATCCTATGTTTTTAATGTCTATCTGATCGGAAAAACTCTGAAGTTGAGACCCGTATGCATTCCTTTCGACTGATATATCCATCAGCTTTAGATGCGAATCAGAAAGCACTATCGCTCCAGCACACGTTCCAAAGATCGACATACCAGATCGCACCCTATCAATAATCGATTGATCAAGACCGGTCTCTTTAAGGAGTTTCATCATCACCGTACTCTCTCCTCCGGGAATGATGAGAGCATCACACCCTTCAAGATCCTTCGTACTTCGGATTTCGATGCTTCGGATTTTCAATGCTGCAAGCATTGCTTTGTGCTCTGCAAAGTCTCCCTGAAGAGCAAGTACTCCAATGGTTATTGGTTGTTGGTTGCCAGTTGTCGGTTGTTGGTCATTGGTCATTGGTCATTGGTCATTCTTTATCCACTATCCATTATCCACTCCTAATGTCCTCTCTTAGCCATCACCACCTCCAACTCTTCAATCTCTTTTCCTGCCATAGCTTCACCGAGTCCTTCCGAGGCCTCTGTAACAATCTTCGCATCATTCCAATTGACCGTAGCATGCACTATAGCCACTGCAGTTTTTGCAGGATCTTCCGACTTAAAGATACCCGAACCAACAAACACACCCTCTGCTCCAAGTGACATCATAAGAGCAGCATCTGCAGGAGTAGCAATACCGCCGGCAACAAACGTAACAACAGGAAGTCTCTGCATCTCGCGCACACGTTCGAGAAGCTCTAGTGGAATGCGCTCTGTCTGCGCAAACAGACGCATATCCGTTTTGGATTTCTCTTTGAGGCCTGCGATCTCTTTGTTAATCATTTTTAGATGACGCACAGCTTCCACAACATTTCCTGTACCCGCCTCCCCTTTTGTACGAATCATTGCAGCCCCCTCATTTATTCTACGCAACCCTTCTCCAAGGTTAGTCGCTCCACAAACAAATGGAATTGTAAAATCTGTCTTTGTAATATGATCAAATGGATCTGCAGGTGTCAGCACCTCACTCTCATCGATAAAATCTACATTAAGTGCTTCGAGGATTTTTGCCTCTGTGGTGTGCCCGATACGGACTTTTGCCATAACAGGAATACTCACTGCAGCTGCAATCTCTTTAATAAGTAACGGGTCGCTCATGCGTGCAACGCCACCATCTCTACGAATATCCGCAGGCACACGCTCCAGAGCCATAACCGCGCACGCCCCTGCTTTTTCGGCTAATTGAGCTTGGTCTGCATTCACCACATCCATAATAACGCCGCCTTTTAGCATAGCGGCTAAGTTCTCGCCAAGAGTGTTTCGAGAGGCCATGGATAGACAGCATAGCGAATTCGATGCCATAAAACAGCTCATATTTGCTAAATTTTGCCTTAAAATGGCCATTGAAATGTTAAGTAAAATTTGCTATAATATATGTGTCGTTTTGGAAATGAGGCTTGCTTCAAATCTTCGACGGCCAAAAACAAACACCGTCTTCTGATTCTATTGGTTGGCGGTTTTGTTTATTAGAGCTTAAAAACGATAGGGAAAAATGACTGTATTTCTGCCCAAAGACCCATGATCTGTGCGTTACCAATTACCCATACAAAATAGCCAGCAGCAGTAACAAATGCTCCTAAGAGAACACATTGGAGAAAAGAAAACGAAGATGCACTTTTGCGTACATCCAAACCTTTTCCTAGTGAGGATGCTATCAATCCACCCCAGACGAGGTCTGCCTTTTTTAAACCTGGAAGTACGTGCTCTACTGTCACAGCATCTTCTATCTCCTCTTTCTTCTCTTTTGCTTTCTTTGGAAGAAACCCTTGCTCGATCTTTGCAAAGAACTCTTTTGAAGCATGGACGGCAATATGTTGAACAGGCATGTCATCAGCTTTATATTCATCAAGCAGACTGCGTACTTGTGCAAGCACTGTCTGTGCAGCCGTAGAAGAAAGAAGCTGCTCATCTACAGGAAAGCCTCCGTAAAACACCACAATACTTGGCTCTGGATCTTCGGCATTTACCAAGAGAAATGTGTCGACATGCTTTAGCATATCTCCGAGTGCAAGCGCTGAAGTTGTAACGTTTCCAAGAGAAAGCTTCGACTTCTTTAGTAACACTTTATAGGAAGCAAGAAGATCTTTTTTTACTGCAGTTACTGCAATGCGTGTTCCTTTTTTATCTCTACGTATTGGCGTGAAGTGAATCTGCATATCTTCTATAACCTCTGGAAGTACCGCCTCTAACTCTTTTTGTACGGCAGATGTCAAACGACCAGACCGAACCTTCGGTACACGAAGCAAGTGTGTGTAGACACTACGCGGTGACAAGCAGAGTGTGACTTTTCTTGACCGCATCTTTAACGAAGACTTCAGTTTTTTGAGAGCTTCGATCGCTTTTTCTGTGTCCTGCACAATGTCGCCTTCGATAATATCTTTTCCTAATTTTTGCTCTGCTCTTGCTTGTACGGAGAGTAACTGTCCACTTTTTTTTGCAGCAGCAGCTCTAATAGCTGATTCTGTACATTGAAGTCCGAGCATAATAAGGGAGAAAAGGTTGAGGAGAGTATACACGTACTAGCGTACTTGTTTCCACTCGAGTAATTGCATCTCGATTTCTTCTACTGCTCTTCTTTCTTCAAGAAAAGCGTCTGTGTTGGGTATGCCATCTCGAGACCATTCTCCTCAAAGTACTTCATGAGGCGGATATTAATATCCTGCTGCGTATCCATATATTCAACGTAGTCACTTGTGAGCATAAAATAGACCGCCTCAAACTGAAGATCACTGTCTCCAAACTGCTTAAAGTGCACACGATCAACTTCCGCAAGTTTGTGATCATCAATAATCTTGGAAACATCTTTGGCAATCTTCTCCATTTGATCTGCCTTTGTGTCGTACGTACAACCAAACGTAAAGACGATACGGCGCTTTTCCATCTTCTTGTAGTTTTGGACACGAGCAGAAGTAAGCTCCGCATTCGAAATGACAATCTCCTCTCCTTCCAACGCTGTAATGCGAGTTGTCTTCATGCCAATATGTTTTACGGTTCCTTTGTGCTCTCCAATGATGATAAAGTCTCCAATCTCGAAAGGCTTATCGACTGCGATAGAGAATGAAGCAAAGAGATCTGAGAGGATGTTTTGGAGCGCAAGAGAAATCGCTAAACCTCCAATACCAAGACCTGCAATAAGCGAGGAGATATTTACTCCTGCATTAGAGAGAATCAGCAAAATTCCTATGGACCACAGTAGAAGCCGAATACCAACACGGAAAATACCAGGGAGCTCGGAGTTTGGATTAGTACGCTTAAACTGAACGCCAAGCATCATGGCAAACACCTCCTCAAGGAGCTTAATAACCTGAGAAACAACTACCACCAAAATGACAATATCAATAATCAGATTGAGTGATTCCGGTACTTCTATACCTTGCAAAGCGACAAACAGGGCAACAAGTAGATAAATCGGCGTTTTAATACCTCCAAGAAAAGCCGAAACCGTATCATCGACCTTAGAGCTTGTTTTCTTCGAAAGTTTTATCATTCGACCAACAACATGCTTTCTGGTTATTTTCATAGCGACAAAAATCGCCAAGAAGATACCAACCGCTATTGCGAGTTGACTTACGGTGTTTCCACCAATCTGATATGCTAGAATCTGTGTTATTTGCTCCATTAGAACTATTATAGCGTATTTTAGTGGTATAATAAACCCATGAAATCAGTCATACTCACCAATGAACAGGGTCAAAGCCTCGGAAAGTCCGAAATTATCGAAGCTCACACAGAGGGGGGAAAGCTCCACAAAGCCTTCTCTGTCTTCATATTTACCCCTGATCACCAGAAATTGCTGATTCAGAGGCGCGCCTCTGTAAAGATGCTCTTTCCGGGGTTTTGGGCAAATACCTGCTGTAGCCACCCCAAAGAGAAGTTTGATATAGAAATAGAGGCTTCCGATCGCCTTAAAGAAGAGTGTGGATTCCGGGCAGGAGTAGAGGCAGTAGACTCGTTTATCTATAAAGCAGACGACCCTGAGGGGCGAGGAACAGAGTACGAATACGATACGGTGCTAGTGGGGACTGCTGATGAATCTATCGAACTCAATCCCGATCCGAGTGAAATCATGGATATGAAGTGGATAGAGATTGATGAGCTTGAAAAAGACTTAGAAGAGAATCCTGATTTGTACGCTCCATGGTTTCCTCTGGCACTCCAGATAATTCTTGATGCCAGATAACCCTCTTCACATCGCCATCATTCCCGATGGCAACAGGCGTTGGGCAAAGTCTCGTACACTCAAACCCTGGGAGGGGCACAAAGTAGCCGTCGAGAATTTTCGTACACTGACAGACTGGTGTCGGGAAGACAAAAGAGTACATACTCTTACCGTCTGGTGTTTTTCGACTGAAAACTGGAAACGTGACCCAAAGGAAATTGATATGTTGATGGGGCTACTGGAAGAGTACCTCGCCAAAGAGCGCTCTACGTTTTTGGAGAATCAAACCCGCTTCGTGCACTCCGGAAGAAAAGACCGGATCCCCTCTTCACTTGCCAAATTGATTGCTGTAGTAGAAGAGGAAACCAAAGACCAAACAGGATTCACTCTGCACCTCGCTATCGATTACGGTGGGAAGGATGAAGTAGTAAGAGCACTCAGTAAAACTGATGACGTCAGCGAAGAAGCAATAGCAGCTGCGCTCGATCATCCGGAGCTTTCTGATATTGATCTCATCATCCGAACCTCAGGAGAGCATCGCACCTCAAACTTCTTCCTCTGGCAAGCAACGTATGCCGAGTGGGATTTTGTCGACAAGTTCTTCCCAGACTTTACTGTGGAGGATTTATCAGATTCCGTTGGAAAGTTTGCAGATCGTACCCGCAGGTTTGGAGAATGAGAACTGCTCATGCATCAGGAAAGATCATCCTCTCCGGTGAATACGCCGTACTCTTCGGGTACCCGGGAATAGCAATCCCCGCTCCACTTGGTATTTCTGCAGTCTATGAAGAAAACTCAGAGATAAAGGATCTTTCAGTGGAGTGGCAGCAAATGACCGGAAAGCCTCACTGGCAAGAGTATCTCAAGCAGATCATTAGCCATTGCGGTACATTTGGTGGAACACTTTCTATCAATAGTCCACTCCCCCTCGGTAAAGGCATGGGAGCTTCAACTGCCTTGTTGATTGCTGTTACGAAATGTTTGATTGGAGAAGATAAAGAGAAAGCTCTCGAAATTGAGGATGCAGTAAATCCCGGAAATAGCGGCATCGACTTTGCAGTCATCTGGAATGAGAGACCGATCAAGTTTCAGAAGGGAACAGAGCCGGAAGTGATTGAATTACCAGATGATCTTTTAAAAGGAGCTTTACTGATTGATACCGGGGAACCGGATCAGCAAACACCGGAGCTGATCGAGTGGGTAACCGAACGCAAAGATGAGCTGGAAGAACCTCTCCGTACCATCGGAAGTTGTTGTAAAAAATTACAACAGCATGAAAACCTTTCTGATATTTTCAAAGAACACAATCTTGCACAGCAATCTCTTGGAGTTGTTACAGATGAAGCAAAAAGTCTGATCACAAAAATTGAACAAGAAGGTGGAGCTGCCAAGGTGCTCGGGGCAGGAAGCAAGACCGGTGGATGTGGGATGGTTTTAGCAGTGAATGTTGATGCAGCGCAGGTCCCCTCTCAGTATCCTGTTATCCAATTATGATCACTGCACGCTCCACTCCAAATATCGCCCTCATCAAATACTGGGGAAACAGACACAACGAGTTTCGCCTGTGTGCAAACGACAGTCTCTCTATGACACTGAACACTCCGAGTTTGGATATTACGATCGATCATGCAGATACTCTCTCGATCACATCAACCAATAAAGAGATGACCGAAAAAAACATCTTACGTTTTAAAAAAACTCTTGAGTTGATCGAAAGTTATCTCGGAACAATTGAGCCTACAAAAGTATCAAACCTGTCTATAAAGATCGATTCCCACATCCCTCCCGCTATCGGACTCGCCTCCTCTGCCGCAGTATTTTCTGCTCTTGCCAAAGCCATTTCTGGTCTTGTCGATTTTGATCTAACCGATGAGCAAATAAGCATCATGGCGAGACTTGGGTCGGGCTCTGCTGCCAGATCAATCTTCGGTGGTTTCGGTGCTATTCGTAATGAGGAAAATCAATTTATTGATGGATGCAAAGGGTGGCAGGTGGCAGATGAACATCACTGGAATTTGCATGACATCATCATTGTTCCGAGTACCGAAGAAAAGAAAGTAGGATCATCCGAAGGGCATCCGCAGGCTCAGACAAGCCCGGATTTTGCAGCGCGAGTAGATGCGATCAATGGCCATCGCCAACAGGAATGTATCGATGCAATTCTCAGTAAGGATTTCGAAAAACTACAGAAGGTTGCTGAAGAAGATTGCATGGAAATGCACCACTGTATGCAGACGCAAGACCCACCACTCAACTATCTTTCTGATGAAACCTATCGGATTTTGGATGAGGTTAAAGCGCTCCGCAAAGCCGAACACCTCCCTGTGCTCTACACGATGGATGCAGGTCCTACAGTGCATTTATTCTGCACAGACGAAGCAAAAGAGCGAATCGCAGAGTATGCCCACACCCAAGAAGGCTGCCAAATATTTGAAGCTTCGATAGGTCCTGGTGCACACTTAGTGTGATGGACCTCCGCAATCTCCCCGAATCGCTCTCCCCTCATGAGCGTTGTGCTGTACGCAGAATGAAGATTCAAGATAATCTGGATCTCAATCTTTCGCTACTCGGAACAGAGCCTAACCGCATAGGGCAAGCAGAAGAAAATAACTGCGAGCAGATGTTTGGAAGTGTGCCGATTCCTGTCGGGTATGCAGGGCCACTGAAAATGACATTTAGTTCCGGTGATACCGATAGTATTCACTTGCCTCTTGCAACCACCGAAGGGGCATTGGTAGCGAGTGTGAACCGCGGCTGCAAAGCACTATCAAAAGCCGATGTGAAGACCTCTGTAATCTATCATGGTATCAGTCGTTCTATCGCGTTCAAAGTATCAGATAAAGAATCGAGGCTTCCGGCGTTCATTAAAGATAAGAAGAACCAATGGAAGAAAATCGGTCAGGCAACGAGCAAGCATCTTCAGATAATACATTACGAGATTGATGAGGCAGATGACTATGTTTTTCTAACAATCAACGGTGATACCAATGAGGCAATGGGAATGAATATGATAACGATAGCTGCTCAAGAGATTGGCAATTGGATTGCCAAGCACGGCAACTGCGAACTCATCACAATTGCCGCCAATGTAGATAGTGATAAAAAACCATCGCAAAGAACACACGACAAAGGTCGTGGGTACGAAGTAACGGCAACATGTTCAATTGGATTCTCCATATGTTCGGACGTCCTCAAAACAACGCCTGAGGAAATGATGAAGGTTTACGAAGCTAAGCTAAAACGAGGATCGAAGATTGCCGGTGCCATTGGAACAAACTTACATGCAGCCAATATAATTGCGGCACTGTATATTGCTACAGGGCAAGATGCTGCACATGTAACAGAGGGATCGCTCGCAGATACTTCTTGTAGACTTCTCTCAAGTAGAGAACTGGAAATCGAGGTGCGCCTCCCAGCAATCCTCGTTGGCACCATCGGTGGAGGCACTGCTCTCCCTGCACAACATCAGTGTCTAGACCTTCTCCTTAAACCAACTACTTCACTCAGTCGCGTCCAGCAGCTTGCAGAATCCATAGGCGGCGCTGTCCTTGCAGGTGAAGTATCGCTGCTTGCAGCTCAAGCTGCACAGAAGCTTGCCAGCAGTCATAAAAAGCTGGCTAGATAGCTTTACAGAGCCCAATCTCTGCTAATATACCGCTCGATGCAATCCGCCATCCTCGGTTTCGGTTTAAGTATACCCTCCCATAAGATCAAAGCGGAGGAGATTGCCGCTGCGTGGCAACAAGATGCTGAGTCGATAAAGGCAGGATTGGGAGTGGTGGAAAAAACCGTACCAAATGAAGGAGAAGATACATTTACACTGGCGTTTGAAGCTGGAAAGCAAGCAATCGAAATTGCAGATATCAAAAGCTCTCAGGTATCTGCAGTATTTGTCGGATCCGAAAGTCACCCGTATGCGGTAAAGCCGACAAGTGGGATGGTGGCAGCTGCGCTTGAATGTGATCCGTTCTGTCACTGCGCAGATCTCGAGTTTGCCTGCAAAGCAGGAACAGCATCTCTGCAGATAGTCGATAGTATGATTCGCGCAAAGCAGATCAGCCACGGCCTTGCGATAGGTGCAGATTGCGCGCAAGCCAAGCCCGGAGATGCACTGGAGTATACAGCCGCTGCAGGTGCTGCTGCATTCATCATGGGTCTAGCTAGTGAGAAGAATGCTCTCTGTAAGATTGATCACACGCTATCGTTTACCACAGACACACCGGACTTCTGGAGAGCAAATGGAAAAGACCATCCAGAACACGCAGGACGCTTTACCGGAGAACCCGCGTACTTCCACCATGTCCGCGAAGCGACGAAGGGAATGCTGGAAGTAGGAAAGATCAAACCAGAAGAAATTGATCATGTGATCTTCCATATGCCAAACGCTAAGTTCCCATCACGCATTGCAAAAGAATTTGGCTTTAGTAAAGACCAGATGGAACACGGATTTATAGTGGAGACTATCGGAAACACGTACTCAGCCTGTAGCCCTCTAGGACTTGCACACGTATTGCAGCAAGCAAAGAAAGATCAGCGTATCCTGCTCGTATCGTATGGATCGGGAGCAGGAAGTGATGCATTCTTGATGACGATGCTTAAGGATGGAGTAAAGCTCCAACCTGATACAAGAGAAACTGTGTACCTCAACTACTCCGAATACCAGCGCGTTGCATGAACACTCCCATCTACCTCACAGGCACAGGACAAACGCGCTTCGCCGAGCACTGGGATATGTCGATCAAAGATCTGATGGAAGAGTCTATCGACAGCGCTATTGAGTCTGCGGAATGTACTGCGCTAGATATTGATATGGTCGTCGTTGCCAACATGCTTGGAGAAGTTGCCTCAGATCAAGCACACCTTGGAGCAATGGCTGCTTCGCTCTTGCCACACCATCCTCCAGCACTTCGCGCAGAGGCAGCGTGTGCGTCAGGAGCTGTAGCTCTGCACACAGCCTGTGCATTACTGGAAAGTGGTAAGGCGCAGACAGTACTTGTTGTCGGAGTAGAAAAGATGACTGATATAGCCCCAGGCAAGATAGCCGCAGGACTTATGGGGGCAGCAGATGCGCAAAAAGATGCACCTTCTGGACTCACCTTCCCAGGAATTTTCGGACTGATAGCTGCCAGATATATGCATGAATATAGCTTAAGTCGAGACAGGCTAAATCATGTCAGTGCCAGACATCACAAAAATGCAGTCAGTAATCCCTTCGCACAATTCTGCAAAGAGATCCCCGCAGAAAGCATCAGTGCATCGGCAAAAGTTGCAGACCCACTCTGTATGCTCGACTGCTCTCCTATTTCCGATGGGGCAGCTAGCGTGATCCTTTCTACAAAATTCGAAAGTCCTATCCGGATCGCTGCTTCACAACTTGCAACAGACACTCTAAGTATTGCAGACCGTCCTACCATCACTTCGTTTGCAGCGACAAAAGATGCAATGCGTGCTGCTCTTGAAGAGGCGGAAATTGATCGGACAGATATCGGACATATCGAGCTCCATGACTGTTTCTCTATTGCAGCACTTATCTCTTTAGAAGATATGGGATTTGCAAACCCTGGAGAAGGTATTGCGCTTTATGAAAAAGAAAACAAGATGACTATAAACCAAAGTGGGGGCTTAAAAGCCTGTGGCCACCCCGTTGCAGCTACTGGTATCAAACAAGTCATTGATGTTTCCAAGCAACTTAAAGAATCCAAATCTCGCCACGGCCTTGCTCACAACTTCGGTGGTGCAGCTGCAACCTGTGGCATCCACATTCTCTCTCATGCGTAATACTCCGGCAGCCAACCACCGCGCTCAAAAAGATCTGCAGAACAAATTGCAGGAGGGAACAATTTTGTCACACACTATCGTTCGTCATCCTCCGGAAGGTTTCCCCACTAAACCAAGGGTAATCGGATTGATCGAGCTAGAGGATGGATCGAGAGTAACGGCTCAGCTAATTGCCAACTGCCAACTGCCAACTGCCATTGGCATGAAAGTGATACCAAAAATGCGCCTCTCCAGAGTCAACGCTCAAGGTCTCCGCACCTACGACATAGCCTACGAAGTCCCGCTCCAAAAACCCGTAAAAGAGGAATTCCCCGGATACATCCTCGCCCTCACCGGCCCTTCCGGTGTCGGAAAAACTACGGTCTCTCTGCTACTTTCGGCTAAAGTAGGTAACTGCGAACGTGTTCCCATTCTCACAACACGGAAAGTAAAAGAGGGAGATCAGGATGAGTACACACACGTGAGCCCAGAAGAATTTCTCGCGCTCAAAAATGACGGTAAGCTCGCGACCTTCACGAGCATACCTTCCCGGGATGAAAAGCGTCTCTACGGATACCGCAGCGAAGATATTGAAAAAATCTGGAAGGAGAAAAAGATCCCCGTCATCATTACCGAGATGAATCTGCTCCAGGGACTTGCCTCCCACTACGGCAGGCGGTCAATCCTCAGCTGTGGACTGCTACCTCCGGGCAAGAGTAAACGACAAATGCTGAGTGCTCTGCTCCACAGACTGAGGGATCGTGGCCGTGATACCGAGCAACAGATAGAAGACCGCCTAAAGAATGCAGAGGCAGATCTTGCGTTCTTCAAAGATCGCAAAGAGCTCTTTGATGACCTGATCGTCAATGACGATGTTGATATTGTTGTTGGTCAATTAGGAGGATTGGTTTTGGAGCGCGTGAAGGCGTAAGAAGGCATGTGGTACACTATCTCCCCGTGACCCCCTCTTCATGGATCCTCATCGTATTCAGTCTACTCGGGATACTCCTGATACCCTTTGGTGCTGACGCGAAAGTAGGACTCCAAGAAGGCTACAAACCCGCTGCCTCCTCTGAATCTTCTGCATCCTCTGAGTCCTCAATTTCCGAAGAAGATCTCCAATGGGCAGATCGCAGAACCCGTAACCTTGGCTTCTGGGCTGCCATGATGAACTATCGAAAAACGGATAAGGAATTTAGAGAAGAGCTTGCCACCCGCCGTGAAAACCGTCGAAATTTGCGCCTAGAGTGCCGCACAGACATCCGCAAAGCCAACCGTGGGGCAATGATGCCCATCACGGTCAACTGCTATAAGGCAACGCTGAGCGCAGAGCTAGAGATACTCCGAAGAGAGCGCCAATATGTAAGCTACCTACCGGGGCCTACGGAGCAATATCGCAATAGTGCTATTTCCCATAGTCAAAACCTCTCCGATGCTATTTCTACAATCATGAGGGGTATTGATGAAGGAGTCTATACAGACAAAGAGGGGCTACAGGCAGCAAAGAAAAGTATTGGAGAAGTCTACAGATCCAACAAGCGCCTCGCGATGGCTCAGATGCGCGTCAGCCGGTCTCTTGCCTGGCTCAATCACCTTGCCATCCGCCTGGATGATGTACGCACCAGACCCGAATTACCAGAGTCTGTCGTGGTAAAAATAGACGAAGCCGTCGACTGTCTGGAGACCCAGGAAGAAGTATTGGAATCACTTCTGAGTGTTGATAATAATGACGCGCTGATCGACGACTTTCGTCAAGCGCAATCCAACGTAAAATTTTGCATCAAATCGGCTCGCGATGCGCGCGCCTTGAACACAGAACTTGAGCAACAGAAAGCGGAAAAGTGAAAACGGAAAACGGAAAACGGCTTCCACTAGCCAATATTACTGATTTGGAATCGCAACTTTCCACTTTCCACTTTCCACTTTCCACTTCAGGCCGCAGCCTTGACAGGCGTGTATACTCATCAGCCCCCATGAAAAAAAACCCCATTCGCCATCGAGTAGAACGCACGAAAAACAAACATAGTCGTGCTGTATTTCATGACGATACTATCGTCATTAGGCTCGCTAAGGGGCTCTCTGAAGACGAAGAAAAAGAGCACGTAGATGACCTATTAGAACGTATGCTCAGGCAGGTAGAAGATGAGCAGGAGAAGATCCTCATCAACCCTTTCGGAAGGCTGCTTGATAGTGGAGAGAGTGCCACCATTACACTGGATAATGGCAAGAAATACTGCTTCTGTCTTAAGCCCGGCAAAAAGACCTCCGTCCGTCGCACTACCCGAGGCTGGAACGTTCAGATTGGCCCTAGTATGCGCCGGAAAGGGCTTCATAGACTCCTATGGAGGACTATTGCCAAAGAGGAGCAACCCCGCATAGAACAGCTAGTTATGAAGCTCAATGATGAAACCTTCGGCGTCCATGTCTCAGACGTTAAGCTTCAACTTGCCTCCTCTCAATGGGGTAGCTGCAGCCCAAGTGGAACTATTATGCTCAATGCCGCACTACTATTTACCCGTCCAGAGGTTATAAAATATGTCATCATCCACGAACTGGCTCACAGAAAACGTGCAGACCACAGCCCTCAATACTGGTCGTGGGTCGCATGGGCAATGCCTGGATACGAAAAGTCACGAACCGGTTTATACGATTATCGATTGCCATCAATCTAGAAGATGCATTAATCTAAGCGTATGAGTAACTTCTTTGATGACGACGGCGATGACGATGACACTGTAGTCGATGCCGAACCAATGGTAGAGACAGGAGACTACGATCTTGATGATGATATTGGCGAGCGTATTGGAAAAGATGATAGTAGCGACAATTTGCCAGTATGAGTGACGTCTCAATCGATACGCTTATATCCGTTGCTATCGAAGCAACAGATGCAGCTGCAGCTTTTCTTGTAACGCAACATCAGCAATTACTTGATGGAGAAGACATGGAAATATCCACGAAGGAATCTGCTACAGATTATCTCACCAAGGTGGACGGACAAGCTCAAAAACTCATTATCGATGTGATACAACAGCACTTCCCAGACCATCGATTCATTGGCGAAGAGGAAGGTGCAGAGAATATTGGTGATCCAAACAGTCCCTATGAATGGATTATCGATCCTCTAGACGGCACACTAAACTTTATTCATGCACGAGAAAACTTCGGCACAATTGTCGCCGTACAAAAAGATGGCGAGATCCTCGCAGGCTCTATGGATATGCCACTGCTCAATCAACGATTTCACGGGGGTAAAGGTGCAGGAGCGTTTTATAATACTGAACTTGTAAAACTGCGTAATACCAAAGGAATGACTGATGCAGTGCTTAACTGCAACACAATGCGCAGAGCCACCAAAGGAGAGGATGGTATTTACAGGGCAACAATGCCCTACTGTGCATCTATCGAAAATACCGGTTGTGCCGCACAAGAGTTGGGCGAAGTACTACGAGGAAAAACAGATGGCGCATTCTTTCTTGGCATCAGACTGTGGGACATTGCCACAGGATTTTTACTGATAAAAGAAGCTGGTGGAAATATGAAAATGGAACCACTGGAACCTGGAAACAGTCGTGGAGGATACCGATGTGCTGCAAGTACTGCTCCTATCTTTGATGAGCTTTGGGAGTGGGCTCAAACAAAAATGTGATATCCCGCCTTCTTCAAAAGATCTCCCAAAAGATACACCGGAAGCCCAACAATACTGCTCCAGTCTCCATGAATCTCTTCGATCATAAACTGTCCAGGTCCATCTATTTGAAAGGATCCTGAACGATCTTTCCAAAGACCGGTCCCAATCCACCACGCAAGCTCATCATCGCTCAACTTCGCAAATCGCACCTCAGAGGAGCACACACCATCAAAGTGTTTCTGTTGAGGATCAAATATTGATAAACCGGAATGCACTATGCATGTTCTACCCGAAAGCTTTCCTACCATCTGCCGTGCCGCTTTGTCATCCGGTGCTTTTTCCAAAAGTTCTCCATCCGCAGAGACCACAAGAGTGTCACTTCCAATAACAAAACTATCCGGGAAACGCTCATTCACTTCTTGCGCCTTGTGAGCAGCCAGATGCTTACAGCGCTCAATGGGGTTTTCTTCTTCACAGCTACTCTCATCAAAATCACTGGGATGCACCTCGAAGGTTAATCCCAATCCTTCCATCAAACGTTTTCGCTGTGGACTTGCCGATGCTAAAACCAAATGCTGAGACACACAAAAAGTATACTCCTAGCCATAGCCCCAGCCCTAGCCCTAATTATTATATCGAGGCATCTGACAATCCAAATTCATCACACACGTTGTAGGACGACCGGGGAGAGCACTGGATTCACGTCGTGTACTGCGATCACGTGCCTCTTGCATCATCTGCATACGCAGCTTAAATCCACCAATATTTGGAGCAGATGGGCGCAAGATACGATACAAATGTGCATTGTGATTGAGAAGTCCTCGAATAGGATCAGACTTTACCGAAGCTCCAACAAGAGAAACGCAAAGCTGATAGAACCCTGGGATGCGGAAATTCTGAAGGGCAGTAGGGCAGAAGCCTGCACGAGTATATCGACGAAGTAGACTTCTATCCTGAGTATTGAGCTGATTGGTAGTAAGCGAATTCACCGGAGCAGGAGCTGCCTCATGTACCTCCTCTTCAGGATCCTCCATAGCATTTTGCAGAGTATCTGTATCGTTAATATCTGGTTTTTCAATATCTATTTTTCCAGATTCCATACGCTCTATCACCTGCCAGTAAAGTCTTCGCTGAGCACGAAGCCTACTACGATCTCCAAGTGCACTCTTGCGAAGCTCCTCAGCAGTGACATCCTGTGGAGTAATCTCCTGACGAATAAATAAAGCAGTGGATGTAATGGGCACAGCCACAATACCTACCAGCAATGCCATCATCAGCCTATGAGCGGCATACGGATGACGTTTCATTATCGACCGGTACGAAGATCAGAGTAATCGGGTCTTGGACGGAATCCACTATGTGTACGTGGGCGAACTGATGTTCCACCCTCATAGATCAAAGACTCTTCAAGAACCTCCAAACGGTTGCGTAGCGTTCGCAGTGGTGCAAAACCAACAGAATTGAATCCGCGCAAGTATGAGGAGCGCTCAAGGAGACTGGGTTGTAATCCTGCAATGTGTTCATCGAGCAATGTGTTGCAAAGCTCATAGAATCCTGCCAAATGATATTGTCTAAGCGTTCCAGGACAAAATCGCGTAGTCATATAGCCATCTAGAAGATCACGGTATCGTTCTGCAAGATTGTTATACTCCCTCTGTGCTTCAGAAATAGAAGAGACGTATCCATCACCTTCTCCAAGAGGAGCGGCTGCATGTACTGTTGCTCCAAATCCTTCTACAGCTGCAAAGTTTTCTGGGTCAAGGTAGTAGTTGATACTATCGTTATCGTTGATATCCGGTGGTGAAAGATCTTCTACACCAAGACGGACAAGCTCATTGTAAATACCCACTGCCCTCCAGTAATTGCGACGAACGTAACGCACACGAGATGCATCATTCAAAGCCCTATGACGGAGATCAATAACAGGAACTGTATTGATACCATCGTCATCAATAGACTGGAAAAGACCGGTTATCGCAGTTGGGATAGCGATAACGCCAATGAGTGCCGCGACGAGAGCGCGGGAAACGTGAGCTGTATTCTGTGTCTTTTTAGGCATAAGGGTTTTGTGTATGTTTCGTATTAGTATAGCAGAAATAGAAAAACTGATCAATCAGCGATTCTACCGTAAATATTAGCCTCTACAGCAATCCGACGGCCTTTTTTACTACTTCCATCTTGGGCCCTGCTACTTCTCGAGCCTTTTTAGCCCCCTCCTCTAATACATCTGACAGATAAGCCTCCTTCAAAGATTCATGTTTTTTACGCATTTCACCGAAATAATCCATATAGGTTTCGAAGAGCTTCTTTTTGGCATCACCATACGGGAGCCCGTTTTTGTATTCATCAGCCAACGAAGAGGCCTCTCCTTCAGGTAGTAGAAGCTTATGAATCTGATAGATCACACAGGAGTCAGGGTCTTTCGGATCATCCTTGTCTTTACTATCAGTTACTACTCCCATTATCGCCTTTTGTATCGCCTTCTCATCACCAAAAAGCGGAATAGTGTTGCCGTAACTCTTACTCATTTTTTGGCCATCGGTACCAGGGACCACAGCCACATTTTCTCGAACCTCAGGCTCCGGAAGTACAAAGGTTTCTCCAAAGGCATTATTAAACTTCTGCGCTATATCTCGCGCCATCTCAACGTGTTGTTTTTGATCTTTCCCCACAGGAATTCGATCTACATCATACAAAAGAATATCTGCTGCCATGAGAACGGGATACATAAACAGTCCCGCATTCGTATCCAGTCCTTTTTGTACTTTGTCTTTATAACTTACGGACCTCTCGAGCAAACCCATAGGTGTAAGCGTAGAAAGTATCCATTGCAACTCCGTGTGCTGAGGCACGTATGACTGAAAAAAGATGATTGCTTTTTCGGGATCAAATCCTGCAGCAAGATAATCTCGAGCTGCATCCTGGCGATATTTTCTCAAGAGGTCTGCATCATGCAATGTCGTGAGTGCATGTAAATCTACAATAAAATAGAAGGTTTGTTCCGCTGTATCTTGGTACTCACAATTGGGCAACATAGACCCGAGATAATTTCCGAGATGAAGCGTGCCGCTGGATTGCATAGCAGATAAGACTTTCATGCTTCAGATTGTAGCAACTAAAGCGACATTCGCGAACATTTTCTCTACTGAGCCAACGTACGCAGCTTCTTTACACATGCCGCAAATGACTTCGGCATCGGTGCTTTTATGCGTACAATCTCTTCTGTCATCGGATGTGGAAACGAAATCTCTGCAGCATGCAAAAAGAATTTAGAAAACCCAAGCTCTTGGCGAAACAGTTGATTAAATTTTCCATGTCCGTACTCACGGTCGAGTACAAGAGGATGATCTATGCTCGCAAAGTGTCGACGGATCTGATGATGTCGACCGGTGGTAATAACGCACTCAACAAGAGTGGAATTCCCAAACAAATCAAGAACGGTATACAAGGTCTCGGCCTCCACCAATCCTCTTTCTCGAGCTGGAAGTTTCTTTCTGATGGCACCCTGCTTTTTTGCGATCCTTCCCATAAGTAATGCAGTGTATGTCTTCCTCCATTGATCAAATTTGTTACTCAGAATTTTGCGCTCTACTTCAGCATTTTTTGCAAATACCACTACTCCAGAAGTCTCAAAGTCCAAGCGATGAATTGCCTTGATTCCTGGGTAGTCTTGCTTCAAAAAATCAAGCAGAGGTAACTTCCCCACCTTCCCCTTTCCTTTGACCACTAACTCTCCGCACAACTTGTTTACAGCAAGCAGGTGCTCGTCTTCATACAAAATACGGTCAGAGGCGATAGGCATGCGCTTAGTCTAGACGATTCCTACTGATTCTCCATCAATTTGTAGATCGCAATTGCCACCTCACCTCGAGTCAGTAGCCTCTCTGGCTGCAATTGCCCTGTTGGGCGTCCTGGGAACAGATCGAAGAGCTGAGCTGCTCCTGCATACTGTGCAAACCAAGCACCACGCGGCACATCTGCATAATTATGGGCAAGATCTTGTGGGAGACCGAATGCCTCACTCAGCATCTTGAGGAATTCAGCAGTATTTACTGTGTTAGCAGGCCTAAATGTTCCATCTGCATAACCAGAGATGATACCAAACTCAGCAGCAGCGATGACATACTTCACATACCACTCACCTTCCAGAACATCGAAGAAGAGGCCATCATTACGCTCGTCTCCTACATGGCCAAAGCGCGCAAGAAGTAAGAACTTCGCAGCTTCTGCACGATTCACCGGCTGACCTCCGCGGAACGTTCCATCAGGGAATCCACCAATCACACCTTCGTTTGCCAAAGCATTCGCTGCCACACCTTCTAAGGTACTTGAATCGATATCACGGAATCGACTCTCTATTGGTGCGGTTCGTACTTCATCTTCGTAATCCGAATACTGTTGATTGCTCCACTCATTGTGATCTTGAGGTTGCCAATCGTCTTCATCTCCATCGATATCAGGGATGATACAACGTCCGTCACAGAGAACAGCGCAAATATCACCTGACAAAGGACACTCTTCTAGGCAATCAAATTGAACATTCTTCGTACAGATACGACCATTGGGGCACTCATCTGAAAACTCGCATTTCTGCAATACCTCTGGGAATGCAAACTCTTTACGCATACAAAATCCTGCACAAACATCCGGGCAGACCTCTGCACCAGGGGGACATGCAGACATGCAATCGCCAAACTCTGCAGAGCAGACATACCCCGCATTACAGTCGTTGCTAGAAATACACGTGTAGTCATTCCCTCCTGGATTTCTCCTGATGCAATCCCCACCCATACACACCTCTCCTGCGTTACACTGTCTATCCACTTCGCATTCTATTATTGGACGATCGGGACACGCCATTCTCGTACATGCTGCATTTCCATTCTCATCACAATGACATTTATTACAGCCGTCCGGTGCTATAAAACTTTCGCCTGGATAATATTTCTGCCCTCCAGAAATACAGACTTCGGTACCTCCATTATCGCTACCTCCACAGAATTCATACACATTCGATGCAGTCTCACCACATCCTTGAGCATCACAACGATTCCTACACGTTTCTATAACATAATTATTCCACTCCATGCGTGACTTACATGATGTAGGACCCCCCTCGTTAAACACCGATCCATCTCGACATCCAAATTGAACACGACGGAAGTGTTCTGCAGCTATCGCATCATCGTCATCATCGACACACGCCATCTCTGTACAAGAGACTGAGCCATTCTCTTCGCAGAAACAGGTATTACATCCATCATCATCTTTGAACCTGTCCCCGATGTGATACACCCCTCCATTGTAATGACAAACCTGTGGTGCTGAAGGCTGGATACATTCTCCATCTTTGCATCCATTTGGACAGAACATCGTGGCACAACGATCGATATGTTGTGGTGCCTCACAATCATTCGGACACGTACCCTTGATAAATTGCGCAGGAGGCCCGAGACACTCTGGATCCGAATTAGGTCCGCAACCGCCTCCATCGACAAAATCTGCTTCGCCCTCTTCACACTTACCATTGCCACACGTTGCCGTTGAAGGGCAGACAACTGTTCCGCAACTCGTCTGGCAGCCATCTTCATCTTCTCTCGGATCTACATACTTGCACCCCTGTGGTGGAGCAGCACATAGGATAGAAGGGCAGATTATCCGACAATCCTCTTTACAGTTATCAACATTCTCTCCTTCTTCACACTTTCCATTCCCACAAACAGGTTCGCACTCCAGACGACCACAGTTCACCTGACAATTTCCTTCGAACTTGATATCCACATATTTGCAATTTTGAGGTGGTGCCTGACAATCCACTGTCACACAGACAGGAGGATCTCTGTCATCTTTACAATCCTGCGGACATACCATCTGACATGGAGGGCAATTGCCAAGGGGCTGCCCCGCTGCATCAACTGCACAGCTGGGACACACGATTTCATCCTCTCCCTTTTCACATACACCATTGCCACATGTCGAAAATCCCGGAACACCTCCAGCAGTCTGTGCAAGTAAATCTGCCTGCCAGTTTCCAACATAAATAGCGACAACTACTGCAGTAATTGTTCCAATCATCAGTAGTGCTTGATTGCTAATGGGCTCCTGATCCAACAGTACATAATCCTACCATACCCCTTAGCTTCGACGGAAGAGCAGTTGAAATGGTGCAGGTTGCTCAAAATCACCCCCCACACATGCAGGTGGCACATTGGTAAAATTCGATCGTACATACTGCAACGTGTATTCTGTGAAATTACTATTTTCGATGTCTTGCACCAACGCTATCTCAGTGTTTTTAAGAGCACGAATATATGCTGACTGATACAGCGGATTTGCTCCTATAAACCTTGAGTAATGCACGAAGATAGGACCATACGGACTTGTCTTTGTGTACGCATAGGGCCCTCCTCCACGCGGAATCATCTGCAAATACTTCTCCCAATTGCAGCGCTCCATAACCGTATCTACCACTGCAGCAACGCTCTTCATCTCCTGCTCACTCTTGTTCCAAGACTGAGCTGACGCCTTATAAGAAAAACGCGTACTCAGAAATGATGTTGCCACAAGCAAAGCAACAAAACCCGAAACGATGATGGGAGAAACTTTCTCGGGAAGATGCTGCAAAAGCACCCACCAAAACACAATGTAAAGCGGCACAGCAAAAATAAAATGATGTCCGTAGAAGTCTCCACCGGTAGCGATAGCTATAAACATCAAATACGAACCAACGAGCCAGCTAACTGCCAACTGCCAACTGCCAACTGCCCTCATGCGAACAAAAACAGCTAACCAAAGACCTGTAATACCAATGGCAAGCCACCACGAGTACGCCCCTATATTAATAAACGTCCTCCACACCTCCAGTGCATACACAAACAAACTACCTTTATGTTGCACAACGTGATACCCCAGCATATGTGGCAGATAAATCTGAAAGAACGGTGCAGCAAGTCCGAGTGCAAGTAATGCAATAAATCCAAGAACTACTGCAATGCAAAATGGATAAAAGAATGAAGTGAGAAGATCTTTTTTGAGAAGAAGTACCCCTGCAAGAATGATAAGGAGAAACGGCTCTTTAAGTCCGACAGAAAGCAACATCAAAATACCGAGAATGATTGATCGAGATATTCGTGATTTATGATGTGTAATCAGAACAATAAAGAATGTAATTGCGAAGAATGCACCATAACTTTCTGTCAGTCCTTCCCCTGCTTGATTGGCTGTATACAGCGCAAGAAGTAATCCAAAAAGTATAGAAGTTAAACTGATAATTCTTCGCTGCACGCTTGTGCGATCTTGCACAAAAGTGATAGATGGAACGACCACAAGAATTGGAATTCCCAGAAGGGCAATTGCCTGCAAAAGTTTTACTAAAAACTGGTTCCCAAAAAGTTTAAGGGATAGTGCATGCAGTAAAAATATTCCGGGAGGCTTGGTCTCAAACAAATCCGCATACGGCGTAAGTCCATTTAACATCCCGCGCGCCACGGTCTGAAAGATCTGCGCATCACCATGCAGTACACCGGAAGAAAGTTCGTACCACACACGAGAAAGAAGTCCCACCGCTGCAACGAGTATGGCGGCTATCAGAAGAAATGTGCTGAGTTGGTGGAAGCGCTTTGCGTTCACAGAGTGATTGTAGCGCATAACAAAAAAACCGCCGCCCTTTTGGGGCAGCGGTACGTGGTTTTTTGACTTGATGATGGCTTTAGTGGTGTCCGCCGCTGTGCGCCCACTGCTCTAACGCGTGCCCGACTGGCGACTCGAGAGTCAGCCAGATCCACCCCCTCATGAGAAGGTAGAACAGGATTGCATAGGGGATGGAGTACTTCATGTACATCCACCACTGTCGCAGTGACTTAAACAGCATCACGCCGACCAGAGAACTGATCGGCAGAATCAGGGCACCCGTTGCTAGGGTGGTGATCCTCATCCAGAAGTGAACGGTCGGGTCTGTGTAGAGAGGACCCCAGAGAACCGCCTGCACTCCGGCTGGGATGATGGGCAAGTACTCCCCTTTGTCGAGACCGAGAGGAGAGATCACATTTGCAACGATCCAACTACCGGCGATTAGCGCCACGAGTAACACCAGCATGACGTTTACTTCTGTATGATGCTTCCAAGCATCCAGAAGATGTTCATCTTGCCGAGTCAGCACCGAGTACACCAGTAGTCCGCCAAGGCAGAGCAAGGGATTGTGAGTCATCAGCAAGGCTGCCACACCTGCAATGAATTCGATGACGTCACGCATGCTTGCTTTCGCTGCCTTGTTTGGCACCACCTCGATTGGCAATCGGGTAGCATGGAATCCGAGGACGGCGAGAAACACCAGCACCGGGGGAACGATATAGAGGGCGGAGAGAATTCCCGTCCTTCCATCGTTAAGATACGTTCCCGCAGCGTAGACCTCGCCAAACCATATTACGAGTCCTCCGACGAGGGCGGCGATCATAAACAGTGCGAGCAACTTCGCTCGGACGCCTTCTGTTTCCTGATTATCCTGCTGATGCATCACCTCTTCTCTGGTCTGCCCTTTCTCGACTGTCCGGAGCCGCTTACACTGCTCCAAAACAATGAAGGAGTCCAAAACCCCACTCAGCAGACCCGCAAAGTACGTCTGCCAAAAGAGACTCTTGAACACAGGCATCGGCAAAGGGGCAATGCCGACAAGTAGGCCCAGAAAGATGATGAGAATCACCACCTGCCCAACGGGACTTGCTCCCGCGTACACCTCTTGCCCGAAAGCAATAAGGCATACACCCAGCACGAACAGTAGTCCATGCTCCATCTTTAGCGGCGTAAGCTCTCGCTTCGCTGCCATTTCCATTACTCGCTTCATCCGTCGTACCTCCTAGAACTGAAAAGTGGTTGACTACACGTTAAGACGGCTACACTGCCATCATATTGTCAAAGACCAAAATTCCTCTAGCCTAAGCCAAAGGAAGACGCTTAAATACCATATTTGCAGCCAAATATCAAGGCTCTAAGACCCCACTTTCACCTCCTCCCCTATCGGCAATTCCTTCGCTTCTTTGGCAAATTCCGGATCTACGGAGAGACGGCTTTCCTCGGGCAAAACCTGCCCCTGATACTTGCTAAAGGGTTTACTGTGATAGGGCATTTCTGCGGGGCTACTCATCTGCTCAAAGGCAATTTGGCAGATACGCATACCTGGGTATAGCGCCACCGGAAGGCGGTTTAAGTTACTGATTTCAAGGGTGATGGTTCCAGAGAATCCAGGGTCTACAAATCCTGCTGTAGAGTGCACGATAATCCCCAATCGCCCAAGTGAACTACGTCCTTCTACACGTGCCACAAGATCATCAGGCAAGCTGATTTGCTCCTGGGTAACCCCCAATACAAACTCCCCCGGTTGGACGATAAACGACTCTCCGTCTGGTACCGTAATCGTTCGCATATTGCCGGCAAAAGATTCTGGATTCATAGGATCAAGCACCGCAAACTTGCTGTGCTCGTAGAGCTTGAAGGTATTCCCCAGCCGGAAATCCATGGATGAGGCATGAATATATTGAAAGAGCTCCTGCTGGGTAGATTGGACTTTTACGCGTCCATCGGTAATTGCCTGCCTAATATCTCTGTCAGATAGGATCATAGGAAACCAATCCTACCACAATTTCCACGGAAACCAATTGCGGTTTTTCGTAGCCTACCTACAATTGGTCGGCATGCCAGATACATACAATAGCGCTACAACGGGAACGGCTTATAAGAAAGAAAAAACTGAAGAAACAGCATCATCCCAAGGTTTATATCAAGCGATGCGAAAGAAGTACGATCAGTATTTTCATGTAACACACGACCAATTGGGTCTGGCGTCTGCTGCTCAGACTGCACCGCTCAAACAATGGATCGATAGTATTGCTCCAACAGATACGAAGAAAATTCTCGAAGCAAACAAGTGGTACCAACTCGACTACTCCAAGAAATTAGAATCTGCATTGGATTTGTACCATGGAGATTTTCTGCCGCCGCTACAACGTGCAGTATCTGCCGGTATCATATCGAAGGGATCATTTGATGAATGGGTAAAGTGGGTGCGCGATAAAAGTAGGGACTACAAAGAGAAAGAGTCTTCTATTCTCAGAGTACTTCCAGACTACCTGGATAAGCGGCAAGCTCTTGCCTCTAAGAAAGAAGGTATACTGCGAGACTCACGCTTTAGTGCTCTGGAAAATTCCGCAGACCCAGCTCTTAAAGCCTTGGCAGCGAAAATATCAGACTCCAATTACTTCCTCGAAACACTCTCATTTGATGGGCGCAAGAACCTGATAACCGAAGTGCTCAATGCACTACCACTGGCTAAAGGTGAAGAGAAACTCTTTACAGGA
>CEPX01198281.1_pt1 | contig 47680 bp, 65 predicted proteins | sample 361361 | NCBI WGS metagenome assembly CEPX01 (sample SAMEA2619974, study PRJEB7988) | marine metagenome | biome: marine biome (ENVO:00000447); feature: mesopelagic zone (ENVO:00000213) & marine oxygen minimum zone (ENVO:01000065); material: "saline water (ENVO:00002010), including plankton...
TTTTTTTATTTCAGCTTTGCCAATCCAATATTTCATTGACATTAAGCCATATTTAACCTAATATACTCGAACGCTCCACGGAGCTTTTTATATATGTCACGATCACTTAAGAAAGGTCCATATGTCGACGAGAAGCTCCTCAAGAAGTTTGAGGGCAAGAAGCCGGCAGACACTGGAACTATCAAAACATGGGCTCGAAGAAGCCAAATCAGCCCGGAAATGGTTGGTTTTACCTTTGGTGTCCATAATGGGAAAGACCATCTTGATGTGTTTGTGACCGAGGAAATGGTCGGTCATCGCCTTGGAGAATTTGCTCCATCAAAGAAATTTGTCCGCCATGGTGGAAAAATGCAGAAAGAAATGGAACAGAAACAAAAAGATGCCGAAATAGCTGCTGCTAAAGCTGCAAAAGCTGTTGAAACAGTAAAGAAATAATATGAAAGCGCGTTTAAAAAATTATCGACAAGCACCACGCAAGGTTCGCCTTGTTGCAGACCTTATACGTGGTAAAAATGCTTCTCAAGCACTAACAGTTCTTTCTTTTTTACCAAAAAAGGCGGCTGGACCAATGAAAAAACTTCTTTCGTCTGCAGTATCAAATGCTGAAGCACAAGGAGCAAAGCGAGAAGACTTAATTGTTTCAAGCATTACGGTTGATAAGGGAGTTACCTTTAAACGCTGGGCAGCGAGAGCTCGAGGACGGGCAACACCTATTAGAAAAGAGACAAGCCATGTTGCTTTACAGTTAAACACAATTGTTCCGGTCAAAAATAAATAATATGAGCCATACAGTTCACCCATATGCACATAGATTAGGAATACTTAGAGACTGGAAGTCTCGCTGGTTTAGTGCTGACCGAAAACGATATAGAGAGTTTTTAAAAGTAGATACAACTATACGAGAATTTCTTGCAAAGAGGCTTCGTGGAATGCATGTAAGCTCTATTGAAATCGAACGCAGCGAAAAAGTACTCCGCGTCATAATTAAAACGTCTCGACCTGGAATCGTCATAGGTAGAAGCGGTGAAGGAAGTACAAAGCTCAAGGCAGATATCATGCGTCAAATTGGAAAACTGACTATATCGGAACATCCAGAACTTAAAATTGACGTCGAGGAAGTTCGTTCACCTGAATCAAATGCGACTCTCGTCGCTCACATGGTTGCAGAGGGTCTTGAGAAAAGACTTCCCTTTAGAAGGGTCCTAAAGCAAACGGTAGAAAAAGTAATGGCAAATCGCGACGTTAAAGGTGTGCGGGTTGCTGTTGCGGGACGACTCGGAGGCGCTGAGATGTCCAGGAGGGAAGATATTAAGAAAGGACGAATTCCACTTCAGACTTTCAGAGCCGATATTGATTTTGCTCGCGAAAAAGCGTATCTTCCGTACGGAGTTTTAGGTATTAAGGTATGGATTTACCGAGGCGATGTTTTTGAAAATAAAGGAACGAAGTGATTATTATTTTCATAAACCGAGCACTCAAGGCATTGAGTGCTCGGTGATGATTTTCTAAAGCTCATAAACATTCGCTAACAAAATCTATCATGTTATTTCCAAAAAAAGTTAAACATCGAAAATGGCAAACTGCTCGAAAGAATGTCAACAAACTTAGAGCAGAAACTCGGGGAACCACACTCGCCTTTGGATCATATGGCATGAAGGCTATGACGCCGGCTCGAGTAAAAGCAAATCAAATAGAAGCTACACGCCGTGTTATCAGCCGTTCTCTTGGAAAAACTGGGAAGGTTTGGATCCGCATTTTCCCTGACAGGCCATTTACAAAAAAAGCCGCCGAGGTTGGTATGGGTAAGGGAAAGGGAGACCCTCAAGGATATGAATTCGAAGTCCGTCCCGGACGAGTTCTGTTTGAAATTGACGGTGTGTCAGAAGAGATGGCGCGCGAAGCGCTACGAAAGGCAGGGAATAAGATGCCACTTAAGACTAAGATAATATCTCGCGAACACTAAATAATATGTCTGAATTTAAAAAGAAAAATGACTCGGAGCTTTTAAAACTTCTTTCTGAAAAGAGAACAGCTCTTCGTAATTTTCGTTTTAGTGTGTCGGGAGGTAAGGTGCGTAATATAAAAGAAGGTAAACTTCTTCGAAAAGGTATTGCTCAGATTTTAACAGAGCAGGTTTCTCGCAAGACATCTAGTGATAAGTAATATGGAAGAAAAAAACGTACAAAAAGATGAAAATAAATTGAAACACCGTAAGCGCTTACAAGGCACTGTTGTTTCTGACAAGATGAAAGACACGATTGTCGTTTCAGTTACTCGGTATGTTAAACATCCAAAGTATAAAAAGTTTATCCAAAGCGCGAAGCGCTACCAAGCACATGATGCCGGAGACAAGCATTCAGTTGGCGAAAAGGTAACTATTGAAGAGGTTAAGCCCATTTCAAAGAAAAAACGTTTTATTGTCGTATGATTCAACCACAAACATTAGTTAAAGTTGCGGACAACACCGGAGCAAAGATCGGGCGAGTGTTTAAAATACTTGGCGGATCAAAGCGCAGGTACGCTCGTATTGGGGATACGGTAGTGCTTTCAGTACAGGTTGCAGAACCTCGTAAACAAGTAAAAAAGAAAGAAATTTTACAGGCGGTAGTTGTACGGCAGAAAGCCCCATTTCGTCGCCGTGACGGTTCATACGTTAAGTTTGATGAGAATGCTGTCGTTGTAATTGAAAAAGGCAAAAAAGAGCCTCGTGCTGGAAGAATCTTCGGCCCTATTCCAAGAGAACTTGCTGAGCGAGGGTATCAAAAAATTGTTTCATTAGCTCCAGAGGTAGTATGAGAATAAAAAAAGGAGACAATGTGGTTGTAATATCAGGTACGGATAAGGGTAAATCCGGCAAGGTTACACGTTCTTTGCCAAAACAGAAAAGTGTAATCGTTGAAGGGATTAATATACGCAAAAAACACCAGCGTCCTACACGAAACAGGCAGAAGGGGCAGGTTGTAGACAAGACGTTTCCAATACATATATCAAATGTTTCCCTTGTTGATCCTAAAACAAATAAACCGACGAGAATTGGGTATAAAAGCGAAGGGGGTAAAAAAGTACGCATTTCTAAGAAGAGTAATTCGGTATTAAGCTAATATGTCATTGGTACACAAACAACAGCAAAGTACTTTCACGACTCTTAAAGAGCGTTTTCAATATACAAACAAAATGCAAACTCCAAAAGTGGAGAAAATTGTTGTGTCTGTTGGTACCGGATCTGTTAAAGATAAAAAGAAGCTTGAAGTAATTCAGGACAGACTTGCCAAAGTCACTGGTCAGAAGGTTTCTCCTAGAGGAGCTAAAAAATCAATTGCTTCATTTAAGCTACGTGAGGGAGACACAATAGGGTACCAGGTAACGCTTCGTGGCACTCGTATGTACGACTTTTTGGACAGATTCATACACATCTCGCTTCCTCGTAGTCGTGATTTTAAAGGAATTAATCCCGAATCAATTGACGAAATGGGAAATTTGACCATCGGACTCTCTGAACACACCATCTTTCCCGAGACTCCTGATGAGGAACTCAAGGATATTTTCGGACTTTCAATCACAATAGTAACAACTGCAAAAACAAAGGAAGAGGCGAAAACATTCCTTGCTCATCTTGGACTTCCGTTCAAGAAAGAATCCTAATTTGACAAGGCAGTACGGCCTTGTTACCATAAGCGCCAAGCTTTTCGGAGCTTTTGTTTTTTTGTTATGGCAAAAAAGTCTGTTATAGCGCGTTCACAAAGAAAGCCTAAATTTGCGTCGAGAGTTGTTCGACGCTGCTTTCGTTGCGGCCGCAAACACGGTTATATGCGGGATTTCGACCTTTGCAGAATTTGCTTTCGTGAGCTTGCAAATGAGGGACAAATTCCAGGAATAAAGAAATCATCATGGTAAGCGACCCAGTAGGAGATTTTATTGTGCAGCTTAAGAATGCGAGTATGACTGGTAAGGATCGTGTAACCCTTCCATATTCAAAACTCAAGCATGCCGTTGGAGAGAAACTTGTTTCAAGTGGTTATGTTAAGTCAGTTTCAAAACGTGGGAAAAAAGTTCGAAAATATCTAGACGTAGAACTTCTTTATAGAAAAAACGGTAAGGCGAGGATTACAGATGTAAAAAGGTCTTCTCGTCCCGGACGCAGGATGTATCATGGTGTTTCAGATATAAAATCCGTACGTAGAGGAACGGGATCTCTTATATTATCGACCCCAAAGGGAATCCTTACAGGGGATGAGGCACGTAAAGCTCGTGTTGGAGGAGAAGCATTATTCAAGATTTGGTAAATGAGTAGAATTGGTAAACAACCTATTTCAATTCCTGAAAAAACCACGATTGAGCTCGTGGATGGATCGGTTGTTGTCAAAGGACCACTAGGAGAACTCAAGCGTTCCGTAAAAGATGTAATTTCAGTACGCGTGTCTGATGGAGAAGTTTTTGTTGAGCCAAAAAGAGATGACGTACAAGCATTATGGGGAACATATGCGTCACATATCTCAAATATGATCCGTGGCGTTAACCAAGCATTTGAAAAAAAGCTAGTTGTTGAAGGTATTGGTTACAAAGTGGCTATGTCTGGAAGCGATTTAACGCTAAATGTCGGCTTCTCACATCCTGTTACGCTTAAAATTCCAGAAGGACTTACTGTTTCGGTAGAAAAAAATGTTATAAGCATATCTGGGCCAGATAAGGAAGAGGTTGGTGCATTTGCCGCACGAGTCCGTGCGGTTAAAAAACCGGAACCATACAAGGGGAAAGGAATTAGATATGATAACGAGGTTGTACGTCGCAAGCAGGGTAAGAAGGTCGTTGCTTAATATGAAAAATGTAGCGGTACAAAATAGAAAGAGGCGACACAAGCGCATACGAGCGCGCGTTCTTGGTACGCCTGCACGCCCAAGGCTTTCAGTATTTAAATCAAACAAGGCTCTGTATGCACAACTTATAGATGATGACGCCGGAGTGACTCTCGCAGAAGCGACAACTAGAAACATGAAAGAAAAAACAATGCGTGAACGTTCTACCGCTTTAGGAAAAAGTGTTGCCAAAAAAGCACAGGCAAAAAAAGTTACAAAAGTAGTGTTCGATCGCGGAGGTTTTCTTTATGCAGGCAATATTAAAGCTCTTGCAGACGGAGCACGAGAAGGAGGTCTTATATTTTAAATATGGCAGAAGAAGTAAAACAAAAAGAAAAAGTTGTTTCCAAGGCTGGAACACAGACAGATAGAAGGCCACAACAACGCAGACACCGAAGGCGTGTGTCTCGGCGCGGAGAGCGCGTACGTTCGGAATTTGACCAAAAGGTAATCGGAATTCGACGTGTTACCCGTGTTGTAGCTGGAGGTAGACGTTTTTCATTCAGCGTTGCTGTTGTGATTGGTAACCGCAAGGGTTCTGTAGGTGTAGGAGTTGGAAAAGCTTCTGATACAGCTCTTGCTATTGAAAAAGCAACGAGGGATGCAAAAAAGAATATGCTTATTGTAAAGCTTTCTGACGATGCCAGATTGCCGTATGAAGTTTCTGCAAAATATGCAGCTTCGCGAGTATCTATAATTCCCGCTCCCGGAAAGGGACTTGTTGCTGGGAGTTCTGTTCGTACAGTACTTGAGCTTGCAGGTGTTAAAGACGTGACAGCAAAAATCTTTTCACGAAGCAAGAATCGTATTAACAATGCACGCGCGGCGATAGAGGCACTTAAGCAGTTCTCCGAGTAATATACTTTTATGCAGCTTCACAATGTACAGCAAAAAGGTCGACGAAAAACCAAAAAACGAGTTGGGCGTGGTGGCACACGTGGCAAGACGTCTGGAAGGGGAATGAAAGGACAGAAAGCGCATTCAAGCGGTCATATTAGACCTGAAAGTCGTGACATTATTAAGAAGCTTCCAAAATTGCGTGGATATAGGTTTAAAAGCCGGCAGGAAAAACCCGTTGTAGTAAATGTAGGTATGCTTGAAGGTACATTTAAGGCTGGAGAGGACGTTACTCCTAAAACTCTTGTGTCAAAAGGTTTGGTGAGACGGATAAAGAAAGGACGCATACCTCATGTTAAAATTCTTGGGCATGGGTCGCTTAAGAAGAAGCTTGTTTTGTCAGGAGTGGTTGTGTCTGAAACTGCACGTAAACACATTGAAAAAGCTGGTGGAAATATTTCTGAATAATTATGCTTGCTACATTTTTTAATAAATTAAAACTAGTTGTCGCAGATAAGGGACTGCGAAACCGAATTCTGTTTATTTTTGCCGCGCTTGTATTATTTCGCATGCTTGCAAACATTCCAATTCCAGGTATTGACGCCTTAGCGCTTGAACAATTCTTTGCTAATAACCAGTTTCTTGGTCTTTTGAATATTTTCTCGGGTGGTGGACTTGCAAATTTGTCCATTGTGATGCTTGGAGTTGGTCCATACATTACTGCCGCGATTATTATGCAGCTTCTGACTATTATGTCACCCAAGCTCAAGGCACTGTATACAGAAGAAGGAGAGGTTGGAAGAAAGAAATTTAACCAATACTCACGAATGCTTACGGTCCCACTCGCATTTGCGCAAGCGTTTGGATTCCTTACCCTTCTTGAGCAGCAAGGAATACTTCCTGATCTCGTAGGATTTTCATTTCTAACCAACGTTCTTATAGTTGCCGCAGGATCCATACTCTTAATGTGGATTGGAGAGCTTATAACTGAATTTGGTATTGGAAACGGTGTATCACTTATTATTTTTGCCGGTATTGTTGCTACTCTTCCGTCAACTGTAAGTCAGCTTCTGTTTACATTCGATATATCGCAGATTCCTCTATATGCAGGATTTTTCCTTGTTGCTCTTGTAATTATTGCAGGCGTTGTGTTTGTGACTGAAGCTGAGCGTCCTATTCCGATCACATACGCCAAGCGAGTGCGTGGTATGAAAGTTTATGGGGGTATCTCTACATATTTACCACTTCGGGTTAATCAGGCAGGAGTTATTCCGATTATTTTTGCACTTTCACTTCTCTTGTTTCCGCAAATGGTCTTAAACTTCTTTATAAATTCAACGAATACGATTGTCGCATCAGTATCTTCTTTTCTTCTTGATATTATTTCAAATGGAGTAGTCTATGCAGCAATATACTTCATGCTCGTATTTCTATTTACCTACTTTTATACTGCGGTTACATTTGATCCGAATGCAATTTCAAAAAATCTTCAAAAAAGTGGTGCATTTGTTCCTGGAGTACGTCCGGGGCATACGACTGCAGAGTACATTGGCAAGATTTTAACACGCATAACTCTAGTTGGAGCGCTCTTCCTTGGTGTTATTGCTGTTCTGCCGCTTGGTATGCAGGCAATAACTGGCATTACAGCTCTTGCAATTGGTGGAACGGCACTTCTTATTGCTGTTTCAGTTGTACTTGATCTTGTACGACGTATTGACGCGCAGGTATCAATCAGAGAATATTAAGATACATGAAGAGCATCAGCGATTATATGTATCTTAACCGAGCACTCAAGGCGTTGAGTGCTCGGTGTTCGTGTCTCTCACTATGATCAAAGGAAACACTCGCACATTCGCTATGATGGGAGTGCCTGGGTCTGGAAAAGGGACCCAAGCACGTATGCTTTCAGAAAAAACTGGATATAAAGTTTTTTCTTCTGGTGATAGATATAGAGAGATAGCAAAAGAAAATACCTTTGTTGGAAAAAAAATCAAAAATATTATAGACAATGGGTACTTAACTCCCCACTGGTTCGCCTCGTTTCTTTTTGAGGAAGTGATACTACATCTTCCTCATGAGGAGGGAATTATCTTTGAGGGTGTTGGAAGACGGGAAGATGAGGCAAAGCTTTTTCATGGTGTTGCTGAATGGCTTGAACGTCCATACAAGGTTTTCTATCTTGTAGTAGATGAGGATGAGATTTTTAAGCGACTGAAGATTAGAGCTCAAGAGGAAGGACGAGAAGATGACAGTAATGCACGCATTGAAACAAGAATTTCTGAATACAAGAAGCATACATTTCCGGCTGTAGAACATTTTAGAAGTCAGGGAAACGTCATTGATATTAACGGTGAGCAGTCTCGAGCAGATGTGCATCGTGACGTTATGAAAGCGTTTGAAGAACTTCCATAATGGCGCGTATAAAAACAGCAGAAGATATTGAGTTTTTAAGAGAAGGAGGTCGCAAGCTCGCGATTGTCTTAAAAAAGACGGCCGCTTCTGTGCGCCCCGGTATGCGTACCAAAGAATTGGACATACTTGCAGAACGGCTCATACGGGAAGGAGGAGATGTTCCTTCATTCTTACATTACAAACCAAGTAAGTCTGATACTCCGTATCCGGCAAGTTTGTGCGTATCGGTTAATGACGAGATTGTGCATGCAATCCCGGGAGATCGAGTGCTTGAAGAGGGAGACATTGTAGGACTTGACCTCGGCCTTGCGCACCACGGACGTTTTGTTGATTCAGCGGTGACTGTTGGTGTAGGGGAAATCGATAAAGAAGATCAAAAACTTATTGACACGACACGTGAAGCGTTATCGGTCGGCATACGTGCCGCTCGAGGTGGAAATACGCTTGGTGACATTGGGTATGCCATTCAGGATGTTGCCGCTCGGGGAAAGTATGGTATTCCAAAAGAGATCTCTGGGCACGGTGTAGGGCACGCTGTGCATGAGGATCCTCGAATACTTAATACTGGGAAAAAGGGTGAGGGAGAAAAGCTAGAGCCCGGAATGGTGTTGGCACTTGAACCGATGTTTGCGCGCGGGAGTGGCGAGATTGTTGTTGATGAGGGTGATGGGCATTCGATACGAATGAGAGACGGCGGTCGTAGTGCACACTTTGAACACACAATTCTTATAACCGAGGGTGAGCCGGAAGTTTTAACAAAGTAGTAAAAAGAAATTCTATAAAAACACCTCAAGTGGTGCCATTTGAGGTGTTTTTAGTTTGTAGTATAATGGGCGAGTTGTTTTAAATATGGCGCATCACAAAGACGAAAAAACACTTGTAATCATTAAACCTGACGGCGTTCAGCGCTCGCTCATTGGCGAGATTACTGCTCGTTACGAGAGAGTAGGTTTGAAGCTTGTGGGACTTAAAATAATGGTTCCTACTGTTGAGCAGATAGAGGAGCACTACACACTTGATCCAGAGTGGAGACGTGTCACAGGGGAAAAGACAATTAAAGGGTACAAAGACAAAGGACTTACTCCACCGTCAGAGGATCCAATTGAGATAACTGGTATTATCTTAGAAAATTTAAAGAAGTACCTTTCTAGTGGTCCCGTGGTGCTTATGGTATGGCAGGGAGCTCACGCTGTTGGAGTTGTTAGAAAGATTACCGGAGGTACAGAACCTCTAACATCTGACGTTGGTACAATTCGAGGAGACTTGGTGCTTGATTCATATCAAATGTCGGACACCGACGGACGCGCAGTACGAAATCTTTTGCATGCTTCCGGTTCTGTTGAAGAAGCAGAAAATGAAATTAACCATTGGTTCACGCCTGAAGAACTTGTAAATTATCGTTTAGTACAAGAACAAATTCTCTACGACGTCAATTTGGACGGCATCCTCGAGTAATGTATACTGTAGGTAGGGTTATTTAACGTGTTGTCCACTTAATGTATATTCAAGGGAGCTTTACATCACTGTATGCCAAGAGAGGCATACACGTTGCGAGCACCCACCTGGCTAAAGCCAGGGCAAATACGTAAGTAGCCCTTCAAAAGGATCCACTGCAGTGGATTTTTTTGTTTTTGATATACTACACCTATGTTTTCACATCCACTATTCATACAATCCTTTTTTGCACTTACTCTTGTAGCGCTTGCTCATCATGTTGCAAACATTTTTTATCTCTATTGGACGTTGCCATGGATTGATTTACCAATTCATATGCTCGGCGGAGTGTGGGTTGGGCTCACTTCGCTTTGGTTTTTTTACTTTTCTCCATATAAACAGGGTACTCTAAATAAAAAGTCAGTATTTATTACCGCTTTTGTAGCAATTCTTATCGTCTCGGTTTCCTGGGAAGTGTTTGAAATACTTATCGGAGTTCAAATTGGAGATAGCTACTTCTATTTAGCTGGTCTTGATCTTATTGGAGGATTTATTGGTGCGGGAATCGCTTATATTTACGTAATTAAAAAATATCTACCACATGAAAACACTTAAACTTACATTTCATGGCGGGGCCGGTATGGTTACCGGGTCCAACTTTTTACTTGAAGGAAATTCAACAAAACTTCTTGTTGACTGCGGACTTGTACAAGGGTGCAAGATCTGCGAAGACATAAACCGTGAACCATTTCCGTATGATCCAAAAAGTATTCAAGTACTTATTATCACTCACGCACACTTGGATCACATAGGACGCGTTCCTCGTCTTGTACGTGAGGGATTTACAGGAATTATCTATTCGACGCCAAGTACTAAAGAAATTGCAGAGGCAATGCTCACTGACAGTATTGGTGTACTTACAAAAGAAGCAGAGCGTGACGGCAAAGAGCCAATCTATACATCAGAGGACGTATCGAAAACATTTGCTTTGTGGAAAGAAGTAGATTATCACAAAGACGTTGATATTAATAAGGAATTTACGCTATTTTTGAAAGATGCCGGACACATACTCGGCTCTGCCATTGTGGAGCTGACCCATATATCAAGTGGTAAAAAGATTGTATTTACTGGTGATCTTGGCAATTCTCCTGCCCCATTTTTAAGAGATACAGAGCGCATTTCTGATGCAGACTATGTGATTATGGAGAGTGTGTACGGAAATCGAGATCACGAGGACGTTGAGACACGAACACGGCTTCTTGAGAAAATAATAGAAGACACTGTTAGCCGTAAAGGAGCGCTTATGATCCCAGCTTTTTCAATTGAACGTACTCAGGTTCTACTTTATGAAATGAACAAACTTGTTGAAGACGGTAGGATTCCTCGTATTCCTATTTTTCTTGACTCCCCACTTGCTATAGAAGTGACTCATATCTATAAAAATTATATTAAAAACTTTAAAAAAGACATTCAAGATGAGCACTCCATTGATGATATTTTTAATTTTCCCGGACTTAAATTTACAAAATCTAGTGCCGAGTCAAGATCAATTGTAGAGACTCCAAATCCAAAAGTTATAATTGCAGGATCAGGCATGTCAAATGGAGGACGTATTGTTTTTCACGAAAAAAGATATTTATCCGATCCAGACAGCACTCTACTTCTTGTTGGCTATCAGGCGGCAGGAAGTCTTGGTAGGCAGATTGCGGACGGAGCCAAAGAAGTCACAATACTTAATGAAAAAGTTCCTGTTAAAGCACATATAGAAAAAATTAGCGGTTATTCAGCACATAGAGACTCAACAGGACTCATTGAATTTATTGATAACACCTCTGGCACTGTTACGCAGGTATTTGTTGCAATGGGGGAACCAAAATCATCTCTACATCTGGTACAGAGACTGCGTGATTATCTTGGCATTTCTGCTGTTGCTCCAGAAAAGGGACAGTCTTTTGATCTAGAGGTATAGCGCGCCGTACTCGTGGTACAATAATGGCTGTATGAAAAAAGGAGAAGAACGTAAACATTTACATACAAAAGTAAAACTATGTGTTTCCGGTGCTGCAGAAACAGGACACTGCGGTATTGATGCATTTGATAAAGGGAAAGAGCTTGGTAGAGAAATTATTCGTCAGGACGGCATTTTAGTTTCTGGAGCTACAACTGGTTTTCCACTATGGTCTGCTATGGGGGCAAAGGAAGAAGGAGGAGTATCAATAGGTTTTTCTCCAGCATCCACAGAACAAGAACATGTGGAGACATACAAACTCCCGGTTGATTATATGGACGTGATTGTCTATACAGGGTTTGGGTACTCAGGGCGAAATCTTATTCTTACCAGATCATCTGACGCTGTATTTATTGGATGTGGGCGTATTGGGACGATAAACGAGTTTACCGTGGCGTATGAAGACGGCAAGCCGATAGGTATTCTTCAGGGTAGTTGGGAAACCGACGAGGTTCTAGAGCTTATTATCGAAAAGGGAAATCGAACAAATAACAAAATCGTGTTCGACACTGACCCCAAGGCTCTTGTGGAAAGAGTAACCGAGATAATACACAAAGAGCGCTCGAAGTTTCATCGAGTGTATAAAAATTACGACGGGGTTGGTGGTACAAATGGTAAGCAAATTTTGTAAAAAGTCCTGCTGTAGTAGCGGGACTTTTTACTTCTCTAAGTTTTCGACAATTCGTTTGAATGTGTCTGGATTTTCTTCAGCAATCTGAGAAAGCACTTTTCTATCAAGTGCAATGTTTTTTTTCTTAAGACTCCCTATAAAAGAACTGTATGAAAATCCGAGGGGTCGTGTTGCAGCATTAATGCGTACATTCCATAGCCTACGAAACACACCTTTCTTGTCGCGCCTATGTGAAAATGCATGTACACCTGAATGTGCGATTGCTTCTTTAGCCTGTTTCTCTTTTGTTGAACGGCCTAGGCGGTATCCTTTAACCTGTTTAAGAATGTTTCGTCGCCTCTTTAATTTAATTGTTCCTCTTTTTACTCGTGGCATGATAGATTTTGTTAGTGAATGTTTATGAGCTTTATAAAATCATCACCCTGTTAAATCCCGCCAAAAGCGGGAGCGGCAAAGCTGCATTTAACAGGGTAAGGAAAACATACTCACGCTGTTCGTTGTTTTCCTAAAAAACGACTCTTGTTTTTTTGCGTCATTGGGAACAAAGCTACGCGTTTGCGCTTCATGCGGGTTGACCGTGTTTCCTTGGCATTGAAATGATTTTGTCCTGGTTTTCGTGCCAAAACTTTACCTTTTTTGGTAACCTTCAGTCTTTTTGTGTATGACTTGTTTGTTTTCATGTTTTTACTTTTCCGATTCGCTCAATTGTTGTTGAGAACCCTTTTGGGCTTCGTTTTATTTCCTCTGCTACTTTGTATTCTTCTTCTGTTCGTTCTAAAAACTTTCCCAACCTTTCCTTAAGAAACTTCTCATCCATGTATTTGTATCTTCCCCATAAAAATAGATCCACTTTTACTCTATGTCCCTCTCTAAGCCACTTTGTTACCCTGCCTGACTTGAGTTTTAGATCATTTTCACCAGTTCCAATTTTTACCTGAACGGTTTTTGTCTCCGTTACGTGTGATTTTGCCTTTATTTCCCGCTGTTTTTTCTTCTGCTCGTACTGGAACTTACCATAGTCAGTGATTTTTGCAACGGGAGGCCTTGCTTTTGGTGATATTTCAATGAGATCAAGACCTGCTTCTTCAGCATGTTTAACGGCCTCTTCAGAGCTTATAACACCTAAATTAGCGCCATCGGCGCCAATGACTCGCAACTCTTTTGCTCTTATATCTTGATTGATTCGTACCTTATCACTCAACGACGGCATCATACCACAGATATTTCTTGTAAGCAATGTGCACAATACCTCTTTTCACATTTGTCGGTTAGGCATATAGTGTGAGTAGGAATAATGCCTAACACGGAGGGCATCTCCAATGCTGAAACCGGCAATAAGACGACCTAGACTTCCACTTCAAGAGGCTCTCTATGTTTTGGTACAAACACTCGAGAGTTCTTTCTCTGTGGAAGATGAAGAAGTTCAGTCTGCTGTGGCGGACGTCTGTTTTCATTTGGAAGAAATGGACGATGTCATAGAGGATCATCGCTATACTCCGCCCAACGTCGAGAGCAAAGTGTTTGATGGCGAATATCATCGTCTGGCTTGGGTGCTTTGCCAATTTGCACCTTGTCCAGAGAAGGCGCACGAAATGCTTTCCGGAATACATTCAGTCCTTGGACAGCTCGTCGGCGGATCTATCACAGAGCGCGACAGAGAAAAGCTCGCCACATTTGTGGCGGATTTACAAAAAAGTGTTCTCAGATTTCCGTCAAGTAGGTGTGGCCCTGGAGGCTACCCGAACGGATGGGAGGAAATGACTGTAAATGCGGCCGCGTAAGGCCGCATTTTTTGGTATTGAATTTAATGTACGTATTGGTATATAGTTTGCCTGTTATTGATATTGCATAGGATAACTATTGCGTTCAAGCCTTTGTTATAAACGTAAACTTAAGTCTAATAATGCCGAAAAACAAAATTGTAAAAACTATTGTCACACTTGGCCCTTCGACCAATACAGAGAAAGATTTGCGAATGATCAAAAGCAAGGGAGTCGACTTTGTGCGCATAAATATGTCGCACTCGACGATTGAGGATTTGCGCTATTTCATTGGTCTTGCGAGGAAAGTTGGAATACCGTTTATTCTTGATACGGAAGGATCACAAATACGTACAGGCGACTTAGTTGACTCATCTATCAATGTCACAGAAGGTGATGATATTAAACTCTATAAAAAAGCAATCAAGGGGGATACACATGCTATCTCACTTCGCCCCTCGCACTGTATTGATCAGTTAGAAGAGGGGGATCTCATACATATTGACTTTGATGCGTTGATTCTCCGTGTGAGTAATACCAAAACAATTTCTGATGGGTACATTAGTGCTCGGGCAATGACATCAGGCACGCTCGGAAAGAATAAAGCTGTTGTAGTTGACTCTGCAATGGGGCGCCACCTTGGCTTATCTGTTTTGTCTCCAAAAGACTATGAAGCAATTGTGGTTGGTCTTGAGGAAGAGGTTGAGTACATTGCCGCGTCATTTATGCGTTCAGGAGCATCTGTTCAAGCGGTGCGTGCGGCAACAAACGGTAAGATGAAAATTATTTCAAAAATTGAATGCACTGACGCTCTTGAAAATCTTGAGGAAATAGCCAAGAAAACAGACATGTTCTTGCTTGATCGTGGTGACTTAAGCAAGGAAATTCCACTTGAGAAAATTCCGTTTGCACAAAAAGTTGTGCTGAGCACTGCTCGCCGATATGGGAAAGAGGCTTTTGTTGCAACAAATTTTCTTGAGAGCATGATCTTAAATCAAGGTCCTACACGTGCCGAGGTTCGTGACGTAGTGACAACAGTACTTGAGGGAGCTTCTGGTGTTGTGCTTTCGGCCGAAACAGCCGTAGGTAAATATCCCATGAAGTGTATTAACATGATAAAGAAACTTCTTCATCAGGCATCACTTGTGGAGCGTCCTAACATGTACTTTAGAGTAGATGACAGAGCTGTAAACCGGTTTGGTGGCGCTAATTATCTTCTAGATGGTAACGTCGGCACTTCGCTAGTTTCTCCACATGGTGGAAAGCTGGTAAATCGTGTTTTAAGAGAGCGGCCATCTCGTAAGTATTTAGATTCTCTCAAGAGAGTGACAGTCGGAGAGGATGTTCAAATGGATATTGAGCAAATTGCATTTGGAGTGTTTAGCCCTCTGGAAGGATTTATGGGAAAGAAAGACTTTGAAGGGGTACTTAACAACATGCGTCTTCAAAATGGATGTGTATGGACGGTACCGATTATCCTTGATGTGTCAGAAGAGCAAGCCGACATGATTTCTGTTGGCGAAGAAGTTGCACTTGTTGACGATGAGCATGATGTACTCGCGGTGCTTCACGTTGGAGAGAAGTATACGTTTGATAAAAAGAACATGATGCAAAAACTCTATGGGACAGAAAACGAAGAACATCCGGGAGTGCGTTTTATACAAGGACTCAATCCAGTTTTACTTGCCGGAAAAATTGATCTGGTACGTCGGAGGAAATCTGACTCGCAAGAACACGAACTTACACCAAGGCAGGTGCGAAAGCTTTTTGAAGAGCGTGGATGGAGTAGGGTGGTTGGGTTTCATACACGAAATGTAATTCACAGAAGTCATGAATTCATACAGCTCAAAGCGCTAGAAGAAGCACACTGTGATGGCTTGTTTATCCATCCGGTAGTAGGCAAGAAAAAAGAGGGTGACTTCCATGCGAAGTACATTGTTGAGAGCTATAACACAATGATGAAACACTTTTATCCAAAAAATCGCGTGGTGTTTGCGACGTACGCTACATTTTCGAGATATGCCGGTCCTCGTGAAGCAATATTCACTGCATTATGTAGGAAAAATTTCGGATGCAGCCACTTTATTGTAGGACGAGATCACACAGGTGTCGGCGACTTCTATGATCCAAAGGCATCACACAATATATTCAATCAATTTCCTGATCTTGGTATTACGCCGGTTGTATTTGACAAAGTATTTTACTCTGAGCGGATGGGCACACATGTTCACGAACAGGAGTCGCCAGTTCACGACGAGGACGACAAACTTCATATTAGCGGAACAGAGGCTAGAGCGATGCTTGAGAGAGGTGAGAGTCCTCCCGAGTGGTTTATGAGACCGGAAATAAGCGATATAGTTATTGAGGCTCTCAAGCGCCAGGAAGAGGTGTTTGTTTCAAAAGAAGACTAGCGTATTTATTTTGAACACTTCTAATTCTAAAAAGGAAAAAGTACTTTGGTTCACTGGCCTTTCAGGATCGGGGAAAACATCTATTGCACTCGGGATCAAGAGCAGGCTTGAAGAGCTCGGTTTTAAGGTAGTAATTATTGATGGAGATGATGTTCGAGAAAAACTGCATAAACATCTAGGATTTTCGCGCGAAGATATCAAAGAGAACAATAGACTTATCTCAGATATTGCAGTAGAAGCACTTCAAAAAAATGATTTTGTTCTTGTTCCTATAATTTCTCCATACAAAAAAGATCGTCTCGCGGCGCGCACTCGTATTGGAGAGGAGTTTGTTGAATTATATATTAATGCATCTCTTGAGGAATGCAGAAAAAGAGACACAAAGGGGCTCTACGAGAAAGCTCAAAGAGGGGAGATTGACAATATGATTGGTGTAAGTGAAAAAAGCCCGTATGAACCACCTAAAAATCCTGACATTGAAGTATGCACAGATGACAAGTCGTCTGTGGAAAGTGTTGAAGAGGTAATGCGCGCACTTAAACTTAATTAAATATATTAAATACAGAACGTAGTAACTTTTTATTATCACCAATTTTATGTATTGGAAGGGCGTTCATGTCTTTAGTTCTGATTGTAGTTTTTTATATGGTATTCAGTACCTTACGGCTGTTTCTTTTTATATTCAGAAAAGATGTTCTAGGACTTAATATAGATAAAAAGAAGCGGACTTATTGGAAGTAGTTTATTTTTAAACAAAAACAACTCGCGAAACATCGAATTGTTTTCGCGAACCGTTGGCTCAAAAATGTTCACGGACTGCTGTGAACAACTCTGAAAGCCTCATCAGATAATGGCGGGTCCAAGAGGCATACACAGGTCAGTGGGTATATGCTGGTATTGATGATTTGGTGCAGGATACCGGGCTCAACCACGACAACGTCTCCTTTTTCGAAGACCTTTTCCTCACCATCCACGATTCCTTCTCCGGACGGTGTCTCTTTGCCGCCTACGGTGACAATGCCAGATCCGCCTGTGCAGATGAACGTTTCCTGGCTATTCGGGTGAGAGTGCGGGTTTGATTTTCCTCCGACCGGGTATTCATTTACATATCCACCAAGTGCGCCGGCGAAAATCTCGTTTATCACCCTTGGAAATGTACCGCCGAAAGACCTTCTTAGCGGTGGGTCAAATATTGCAAGTTTCATGTCCTGTCTCCTTCCAGATGGGAGTGTAACACAATTTTCCATAACTGCACCACCGGTCTCTTTGACTATTATAGAGGTCGTTTGATATAGATAGTGATTCAGTGTTACTCTACATAGAAGTATTTTTGCATGAGTATTTACACGTTTTTAGTCATTTCTCATATCATTGGAACTATTCTTGGAGTTGGTGGAGCAACATTTGCCGAGATTCACCACACACGTGCGCTTAAGGATGGTCAAATTGATCCTAAAGAGGGAAAAACACTCAAGGTTACTTACAGTGTTATCAGGTGGGGACTTATTATTGCAACACTGTCTGGTTTTGGTTTCCTGCTGCTATTTCGTCTAACAGGCGAGGAAGAACGCCTTCTTGATCCAAAGCTATGGGCGAAAATGAGTATTATTGTAGTACTAATCACAAATGCACTCCTACTTCAAATGCATAAGATTCCGATGTGGCTTGGTGCATCAATTTCACTTACATCGTGGTACGGAGCGCTCATTCTTGGTTCATGGCGTTCGTACCCATACAGCTATGTAGATACAATTATTGGTTATGTAATAGCAATTGTTCTTGTAGCAATTGCACTTCATTTTATTAAACGTATATACTTTAAAAAATGAGTGACATATTTGTAATAATGCTTGTTGGACACGTTCTTATTGGAATTGTTGGATTGATAGCATCATATGCTGTTTTGATGGGGCTCTTGAAAAAGAAGTTGCCACTCACGTTTTTACGAGTGTCTGCTATCATTGCATTCCTGTCGTATCTTAGTTCATGGGGAATGGGTGGATACTATTATGTGCTTCGATATGGCTCTGAAGTAAAACCTATTATAAAAAGTGGGGATTATCCTTGGGCTCATGCGCTCTTTATGGAAGGAAAGGAGCACATTTTTTTATTTATTCCAGTTCTCACGTTTATAATTATGATACTTTTGTGGTTTCTTGGAGATAGGATTGCGACAGAAAAGAGGTTTCGTCGTCCGATTATACTTTTAGCGCTTCTAACTACAACTCTAGCTATTTTTATAACGGCGGCAGGTATTGTTATTTCAGGAGCTGCACAGTAGTATGAAAAAAGTAGATCCAAAACAATTTATTAGTGCATTTGCGATTAGTGGTATCCTTGCAATTCTCCTTGTTGTCGGACTCACTATTGGTGGGGAGTTATATAAGCCACTTAAAGAGTGGCTGAAGATGATGTTCAGTCATCACTGGATTGGAAAAGGGGTACTCTCATTTGTTGGTTTCTATATTGTTGGCCTCCTTCTTAAAAGGATGGTAGGAGGTGGTGATAGAGTTTTAATTAATTTACTTTATTTATTGTTTTTTACAGGTTTGCTCGGAGCGTTAGCGATTTTAGGATTTTACTATTACGAAACATTTTTAGTTGTGCATTAAGATACCAAGTGTTTACTTGAGGTTGTATTAAAATGAAAACCCGCCAAAAAGCGGGCTTCAAATTATCTGTGGAGATGGGCGGAATCGAACCGCCGTGCAATAAAGATTCGTGTAACGATTCTACAAAGTTTAGTTCACTTTAGTCCGCCGGCTGGCGGATTTAAATGCACTGCGTTGAGAGTGAACAAAATCGCAATACACCGAGTCTCTTTGTTTCGAATTTATATCAAGACAGTTATAAATTCTAGTTCGAAAAATATAACATCGAAAGCACTCTATCGAACGTCAAATACTACGATGCCACTTAGACGTTAAGCGTAAGCGGGAGCAAGAGTAGGCATTGAAAATGCCTGCCTTACTTTTGTCAATAAGTTTGCACCTATTGGTTTCCAGATTTTTAAGAAGTTCTGGGATTCTACTTTGCACACTGCACAAATGTATTCATTGTCTAGGCCGATCATCCCCAAAGGCTGAAAACGGGGCGCCGTTTTCAGCCTTTGGGGCTCCACTTATAGTTTTAAGCTAGTTTTCAATGTTCTCTCAATGTCTCGCTTTGTGTCGCGTTTCTTAATGTCTTCACGTTTGTCGTACTTTTTCTTTCCGCGTGCAACACCAATTTCAAGCTTCAATTTCCGGCCCTTACTGTACACTGAAATGGGCACAATCGTCAATCCTTTCTGCCGCTCAAAACCGGCAAGTTCTCCGATTTCTTTCTTGGTTAGAAGAAGGCGTCGGTTGCGCGCGGAGTCGTAGTCCTTTGGTGTGTTTGCGGGCTGATATGGTGGGATAGTAGCACCAATTAGGTACACCTCGTCACCTCGCACTGTTACGTGTGCACCCTCAAGAGACCCCTGTTTTCCACGAAGTGACTTCACTTCAAAACCAAAAAGTTCCATTCCCGCTTCGAATGTTTGGATAATCTCATAGTTCAAGTGAACTTTCTTGTTTTGGATAAGTCTGCTCATGGTCAAATTTGACGGTTTTCAATGCGTGTGGTAGGATAAATCCTCATTATGCCCGCATTTAATACAAAGAATAGCAGAAAAACGAAAGGTGCTCCACGTGGATCTGGAAAGGGACCAAAAAGAAAATTTCCCATGCTAAAAATGGGTACAGGAGGTAAATTCTGGAATAATCTTCTTACCACATTTCTCATTTTCGTAATTATTATAAGTGCCTACTCTATGTTTGTTGAAAGCAGAGAGGATGTCGAGGAAATCGCAGTCTCGGAACTGGCCCAGCAAGTCACCGCAGGTGAAGTTGAAACAATTACCGTAAAAGGCGAAGAGCTTGAAATTGTTTACGTCGATGGCACGGAACGTGAATCAAAAAAAGAAGCTGATACAGCCCTTACTGACACACTTGAAAACTACGGTGTTACAAATGAAGCGCTTAATGCTGTTACTGTAAAAATAGAAAATGAAAGCGGATTCGGATACTGGCTTTCAAACCTTGCACCGTTTCTAATCCCACTTCTCTTTATTGCATTTTTCATCTGGTTTCTAACGCGCCAAGTTAAAGGTGCTGGTATGCAGGCGTTTACATTCGGCCAGTCAAAGGCACGAATGATTGATCCCAAGGATAAGAGCCAGAGAGTTACCTTTGCTGACGTTGCGGGAGCTAAAGAAGCAAAAGAAGAGCTTACTGAAATTGTTGATTTTCTTAAAAATCCGAAAAAGTTTCTAGATATTGGCGCTCGTATTCCAAAAGGCATCATTCTTATGGGAGCTCCCGGCACCGGAAAAACACTCCTTGCGCGAGCTGTTGCGGGAGAAGCTGCGGTGCCGTTCTTCACTATTTCTGCATCTGAATTCGTCGAAATGTTTGTAGGTGTCGGAGCATCTCGTGTACGAGATCTTTTCAAGATGGCGAAACAAACTGCTCCATCAATAATTTTTGTTGATGAGATTGATGCCGTTGGACGAGTTCGAGGAACCGGTGTTGGCGGCGGACACGATGAACGAGAGCAAACACTCAACCAGATTCTTGTTGAAATGGATGGTTTTGAGCCAAATGAAAAGGTGATTGTGATGGCTGCAACAAACCGCCCTGACGTACTCGATCCTGCACTCTTGCGACCCGGCCGATTTGACCGGCGTGTAACTATTGATCTTCCGGATCGCGATGATCGTGAGGCGATTCTAAAGATTCATGCTCGCAAGAAACCACTTGGAGAGGATGTTGACCTTCGTGTTGTTGCTGAAAGGACTCCTGGGTTCTCTGGAGCAGATCTCTACTCACTTATGAATGAAGGAGCAATTCTTGCCGCACGCGAGATTCGAAAGAAAATTACCCAATATGATTTAATTCGTTCAATCGAGAAGGTAATGCTTGGACCGGAGCGAAAGAGCCACATTCTTTCCAAGAAAGAGAAAGAAATTACCGCATACCATGAAGCTGGACACGCTCTAGTGGCATCAATCTTGCCATACTCTGATCCAGTGCATAAAATTTCAATAATTTCTCGCGGACGAGCGGCGGGGTATACACTCAAACTTCCTTTTGAAGATAGAAGGATGCAGTCAAAAAAGGAATTTCTTGATGATATTGCGGTATCTCTTGGAGGTTACGTTGCCGAGAGGCTTGTTTTTGATGACCTAACCACTGGTCCGTCAAATGACCTTCAAGTATTAACAGCACTTGCCCGCGACATGGTAACTAAATATGGAATGTCAGAAAAGATGGGACCCGTCGCTCTTGAAGGAGGGGATGGAAAAGCTCTATTTGGGCGCGGTGTAAATGACAAAGAATATTCTGAGAAGGTTGGAGCCGAGGTTGATGCAGAGGTGAATAGAATAATTGACAGTGGATACAAGAGAGCGGAGACAATTCTTAAGGATCATCGAAAGGCCCTTGATGTCATTGCGAAAACACTTATAGAAGTTGAGACTATTGAGCGCGATGAATTTGAAAAGCTTCTTCTTGCAAACGGCATTACGCCAAAGAAGAAGCAGGACATAGAACACCAATCATAAAAAATTCCGCCGAGCTCGAGAGCTCGGCGGTTTTGATTTATCGGAATAGTCGCATTCTCTTGACCACTATCATTATGCATTCTGTCACGTATATCATGATCATCACAAAGCCGTAGATTGGCATTGGGTCTGGCAGGAATATTAAAATAATCGCCGCAGGAATTGCCAAAATATGTGCCCATGTGAAGATGAAGAATGCATAATAGTGAAGTGTCCTCCATCCACCTACCGACCGGAGACTCTTGTAGCGAGCTTTTCTCTCGTGCAAAAGAAAGAATGGCCAGAAGATGACGCCAAGTATTGGTTTGAATATCGCGACCCAGAATAATGTTGGCATTTCTCTCTCCTCTTCATCTCTTATAACGTTTACATACCTACTCAATCTGTCAATGTTATGCATAAAAAATTCCGCCGAGCTCGAAAGCTCGGTGGTTTTCATCCCCACTTCCTTAGGACAACAAACTTGAAGATTAGTCCAATAACGATATGGGGTACGACCACTATCAAAAAGTGTTCCCACCAGAGAAGACTTATCTTCTCGATAAAGACGAGCGATATGGTTATGATGAGAACCGCAAGTCCCAAGGATCCAAAGAAGCCATGCTCGCGACCTGCGTCATCTCCCATGTCGTCGCTACACCCTTCGATAAAAGCCCACAGCGGCCAAAGGATATAACAGAGTACCAATATCGGCAGTGGCAGTTTTAGATGACTCAACCTCAGACGTTGTTCATTCATTGCACCGTTCCTTCTAATGATCGTAGAACTTGGACTACTCTAGCAGAAGGATATATTGTTGGCAATTGTTAGAGTTTTTTCAAATAATCCTGTGCCTCTTTGAGAACTTTCTTGGCATTATCATATGTAAGAAGTTCGTGCGTCTTTTCAAATGGAAGCCATTTGTAGTCTGAAAGCTCTTTCTCTTCAAGCATCACGTCTTTTGTTTGGGAAATGCCAATGAAATATTGTACGGTTTTCTGAATTGACTCATTACCGAGTTTGTACGTGTATGTTTCAAAAAATAACTGGTTCTCAACGAGTTTATACTCTTTTATCCCTGTCTCTTCTTCAAATTCACGGCGTGCTGCCTCGACAGCGGTTTCGCTGCCCTCGGCATGCCCTTTTGGAAAGCCCCAATGGCCGGCACGGTGTTGCACAGCCAAAAAAAGATAGATGTCTCTATCTTTGAAAACTGGTACGGCTCCAAATGATTCTTCAGTTTTCATTTTGTGTGCGCACAATAGTAACTCCTGGCGTGCCGTTTTTCCATATTTCAGTTTTTTGTATTGAGACCGAAACTTTTTCTATGCTCTTATATGCATTTAGAATCTTACTGGCAATGCGGGAGGCAAGTTTTTCAATTAAGTACTCAGTGCTGTTTTGGACAATCTCTTCAGCAATCTTTTTCACCTTGCTATAGTCAACGGTGTCTTGAATGCCTCCGGTCTCACCCGGCTTTTTTAGATCAGTATATAGTTGTATATCAACAACAAATTCCTGCTCATGCTTTCGTTCATCGCTGTATACGCCGTGTTTACCGGATAGTATGAGATTTTTAATAAATACAGTATCCATTGTCTTGAATGTATACTGTTCCAGATGATTGTACAACTTGAAGCACTGGTATAATATAGTTGTGCTTAAATTTTCTTGCGCCCGTAGCTCAATTGGTTAGAGCACTGAGCTTATATCTCAGAGGTTCCAGGTTCGAGTCCTGGCGGGCGCACCATTTTAAAAATCATACGATATATCGTATGATTTTTAAAATAAGAGCGCGTCCTGCAAAGCTATTCTAATTACTCAAAGTGAAGTCTCTCTGCTCGTGCCTCGACTTTTTCTTTAAGAGTCGGGTGCTTGGAAAGATCAAGATCTTTCTCAATTATATTTCCGGCTTCTTTTCGGGCGACTTCAACCATTTTAATGTTCTTCATTGCTTCCATTCCAATGTCTGAAATACCCCATTGGCGACGACCGTAAAGCTCTCCCGGACCACGTAATTTCAAATCCTCTTCGGCTAGTGCGAATCCATTTTTAGCTATCTTAAACGCCTTGAGTCGGTCAAGTGTTGTTTTTGACTTTGTGTCAGCAAATACAAAGCAGTGCGACTGGTGCGTGCTTCTAAGCACTCGGCCGCGAAGCTGGTGAAGTTGTGCCAGTCCAAATCGCTCACCGCCCTCAATAATAATAACTGTGGCGTTTGGAACATTGACCCCTACTTCTATTACAGAGGTTGCAACTAGAATATCAATTTCTTTATTCAAGAACCGCTCCATGATTTCCTCTTTCTCTTTGGGTTTTATCTTGCTGTGGAGAATTTCAATGGTTCTATCTGGAAAAACATCGCGTGAGAGCCGTTTTGCTTCTTCTTTCACTGACTTTACGTTGAGTGCCAACTCTTTTTCCGGGTCTGGTTCATCAATTCTGGGACAGATGACGTACGCTTGTCGCCCAGCTAGAAGCTCTTCTTCAACTTTTTTATAGACCTCTACACGTTTGTTAGGGAGAACAATTTCCGTGATAACAGGTTTACGTCCTTTCGGCATTTCGTCAAGAAGGGTTAAGTCGAGGTCTCCGTATACTGTGAGTGCTAGTGTTCGAGGAATTGGTGTTGCTGTCATAGATAGAAAATGCGGAACAAACGCAGACTCCTGCGGACTAGACGCGGAAACTGGTTTTGCACGAGCAGTATCATACACAATCCTGTCTATTGTTAGTCCGTGTTGTGTGCCAAAATTCACCAACATTGCAAGTTTGTAGTCAGAGCCTTTCAAGTAGCTCCACAACTGCTTTTTTTCTTTTGTTCCCACGAATGGTAAGGCTTTAAGTTCGACGATAATCTTGTCCTCCACTACAAAATCAGGAATGTATACTCCAATATTCTTATTTCGATACTTAATTGGAATTCGAACCTCTTTATTGAACTTAAGTCTGTTCTTATTGAATTCCTCTGAGACAGCATTTTGGTATACAGATTCTTTATGTCCGACTCCTAGCTCTTTATGTACTGAGAATAGCGCTTCTCTGATACGGTATGTTATATCCTTATATAGCAGTTTATCTTCTTTTTTATTCTGCATAATTCTGCGTTCAGTCTGCAACGTTCCGCGTACCAGCTCCATACGCTGGTTAACACCGAAGCGGTGTTGTTCGTCGATAATGACGTATGCAAGGTTTTCAAATTTAACAGTCTTTTGAATGAGTGCATGTGTGCCTATTAAAATGGGAATTTCACCATTTGCCACCCATTTCAGGAGCTGTGCTCTGGAGATGTCTGTCGCTTTTGTTGGGTCTATCTTTGAAGGAAACTTTTTGCAGCCGCTTCCGGTAATAAGGCCTATATTTATAGGCATATGCCCGAAAAATTCTATAAACGATTCAAAATGCTGCTTGGCAAGGATTTCGGTTGGGACCATATAGGCTGTCTGAAGGTTGCCAAATTCGCCGGCTGGCGAATTGCCGTAGGGATGAGTGGTTGCAATAGCATACGCGGTCGCCGCGGCGACCGCGGTCTTCCCGGACCCTACATCACCTTCAAGCAGTCGTCCCATTGCGTGCTCCTTTTTAAAATCGGAGACAATATCTTTTATTGCTCGGTCTTGTGCATTTGTCGGAGTAAATGGAAAGCGTTTAACAAATATATCAATGTCTTCATCTGAAACTGAAATGACAAATGACGACTTTTCCTCATACTCGTGGCGCTCTCTTTGCTTTGCAAGTTGGATAAGAAAAACTTCTTCAAAGGAAAATCGTTTTCGTGCAGATACGCTGTCTTTTTCTGTGCGAGGTGTGTGTATCCATATTAGCGCAGTTGTAAGTTTCGGAAGATTAAAACGAGATAAAATCTCGTTATCGATTGGGTCTGTAAGCGTGTCTAAAAGTCCCGATGTAAATATTTTTCCGATTGCATGGTACATCCACTTTGAAGTAATGCCTCGACTCTCCGGATAAACCGGTAAAAAAGTCTGTTCACTTGTTCCGTCGGCTTTTTGGAAGAGCGTATTGTCTTTTGGAATGCTTTTAATCTGCTCGACTTCAGGATTTGCAATGTAGGGCGAATTCGTTCCAGTGATTTTACCGTAGAGTTTTACCAAGCTACCGCTTACAAGCATTTTTGCGAGATACGGTTGGTGAAACCAGATTACTTTTATTGTTCCGGTGTCATCGCGAAATGTTCCCTCTGCAATCGGTGTTCTTCTACGGAATGCTTTTCGTGTTGAAAGCTTATCTATCGTTCCGTACAGAATTGCAGTGTCACCTGATGCAACTTCTGAAACGGTTTTAATATCTCGTATATTTTCGTATCGAGTTGGAAAGTGGTATAGAAGATCCTCTATGGTTATAAGACCAAGTCTTTTGAGAGCTTTTTTCTGTGCCTCTATAAGGCGAAAGTGATCTTCGATTTGGTCGGTGAGTTCCATCCGTACAGTATATGATAGTATTGAAGAGCTATGAAAAAGAAAGAGATAAAATCAATGAAAATACACCGCGTACTTGGGGGCAAGTTAAAGACTTGTCCAAAAAAACGTATACGCTCAATGGAGGATTTAAGCCTATATTACACACCGGGAGTGGGGGATGTGGCAAAAAGTCTGGAGCGTTGTCCGGCTCTGGCTCATGATCTGACAATAAAGAAAAATACTGTTGCCGTAGTATCTGACGGCTCTGCCGTACTTGGACTTGGAAATATTGGACCCGAGGGAGCGCTTCCTGTGATGGAAGGGAAAGCCATGATCTTCAAAGAGTTTGCGGGAGTTGACGCATTTCCAATCGTTCTTTCTACACAGAATCCGAAAGAGGTGGTGCAGACAATCTTAAATATTTCCCCAGGTTTTGGAGGAATTAACTTAGAAGATATTAAAGCACCGGAGTGTTTTGAAATAGAGCGTGAGCTTGTGAAGAAATTAGATATCCCTGTTATGCATGATGATCAGCATGGCACTGCAATTGTAGTGCTTGCAGGGCTTTTAAACGCATTTAAAGTTGTGGGAAAGAATATACGAAAAAGTACAGTTGTAATTGTAGGTTCTGGGGCGGCAGGCATTGCAACAGCAAAGCTTTTGCACAAATTCGGAGTCGGGGGTGTTATTGTTGTTGATAGTAAGGGGATTGTTCACAAAAAACGCAAAGGGCTAACGCCGTACAAGCGTGATCTTGCGCGTATGACCAATCCGCCTGTTTCAGGCAGACTCGACGAGGCAATTTTAGGTGCCGATGCTGTTGTGGGTGTGTCGGGGCCACGCAGGATTTCAAAGAAACAGGTGGCGAGTATGGGGGAGAATGCAATTGTTTTTGCTCTTGCAAACCCTGTGCCTGAAATAATGCCGGAAGATGCAAAAAAGGCCGGGGCGGCAGTCACTGCAACCGGGCGATCCGACTTTCCAAATCAGGTCAACAATGCACTTGTGTTTCCTGGAATTTTTCGAGGGGCGTTTGATCGCAGGGTACAAAACATTACCGACGAGATGAAAATAAGAGCCGCGAAAAACCTTGCTGGAGTGATAAAAAAACCTACGCGAGACAAAATCATTCCTTCTATTTTTGATAAAAAAGTGATGCCGGCTGTTTCAAGGGCAATAAAGTAACAAAACACCCCGCCCTATGGCGGGGTGTTTTGTTACTTAACAAGTTAAGTAACACTTTTTACGCTGTATCTTGAGAGACTTGATCTCTTTGTGCGCGCCAACCCAATGGACAGTACATAATAGCAAGTGCCGCCGCCATAGCTGCGATTGAAATGTCACGGAAGACAACGTCCATAACTCCCCAGTTAAGAATTACAATAAGAGTAAGTGAAACTGTTGCAATAACACTTGGAATAAAGATCTTCTTACCGGATAGAATCCATAGTGCAATAACTATCTCAATTACACCAAAGATTAAGAGGAGCGTTCCTTCCTCAAATGGCACGGCGTCTCGGACGAATTGCGGGAAGTACCCGACCCATGCAATAGGGTTTATAAATCCTGCAATTGCGGGATAGAGAAATGCAAATGCAACACCAATGCGGAGGAGCCACGAGACCGTGCTTTGTGTGTTGTTTCTGAACATATTACTCGACGATTACGGTTCCGCCCTTGCCTGCATTTACGTGGTTGTGGTAACCCCAAGAACCGGTTTCGGTAAAGGTGAATTCGTACGTCTCGCCATTTCCGACTGATTTCTTGTGATCAAAGGAGGGCAAGATGGTATGCGTCGGATGGTTGTTTGACGCCATCCACATACCGCCAGAACTCTCGTTAACAAACCGGACCGTGTCTCCCGCATTTATTGTCACAGTCTTTGGGCTAAACCCGTCACTTGTGTAGGTTACTGTCACTGTTTGTGGTTCTGTGGGTGCGTTACCCTCATCTGCAGTAGTGTCAGAAACCTCTTCATCTCCAGCCGTGTCGCCAGAAGTATTTTCGGCTGATTCGTCGGTTGTTTCCTCGTCTACCGTGCCGGTGTCAACGCCATCCCCCGAGAAGAGAAGAAATCCTCCAACAGCTAGGAGCACTACAACCGCAATAATAACTAAAATATTGGTATTCATACCATTAAAGATTAACTACTAAGTGTCCTTATTGTATGGAGTAATAGGTGGTGGGTCAAATGCGGAGGGTGTGGGACTCGAACCCACAAGGGGCTATTAACCCCTACGGATTAGCAATCCGCTGCCTTACCATTCAGCGCAACCCTCCGTGTATGCCAGCATAATATCCTAGTTTCTGTACCTTCTCAAATGCTTTGGATTATTTGATCCGATGAGAGTGAAATATCTTCTCATATCCTCGATACGGTCAAGTCTTACATCTTTCCCTCTAGCGATTCGGGGGTGCAATCCCAAGTGCTTTAGTGAAGAAAACATTGAGTGCAGGAGAGGTTTCGAAGCTGTTGTAAACGAAAGTTTTTTGTAGCTATACTCTTTCCCGCCTACCTTATAGTTAGTTGTGAGATCTATTTGTACGCACTGATTTTGTAGCATTGCTCACTAAAAGGGAAGTTGGCAACCGTGGCTGTACGGCCTTTGAGATGGCCTTCCAAAATCTCGAGTCTCAAGAATCGTCCTCCGTCTATTAGAATGACGGTATATTGAAGACCTTTTTCAGGTTCATGAAAATGCTCGACTGGGCGCGCTTTTGGTAGCATTGCGTTAAGCATCAACAGTGCAGATGCCCGTGCCTTTTGCAGTAAGGTTTTCGGCAACATTGCATTGTCCTTTCATGTGGTGGTTACTTGTTCCTATCGATCAACATGCAAGTGGTAGCTGATTGTGTCTGCCGAGGTGTATTTCCAGCTATTTTCTTAGCACGTGCGGCATCTTTTTGGACCAATTCCAGCAGACGTTTTGTTGCATCAGAAAGAGGTGGCAGTGTTTCTTCTGTATATGATCCTGGAGGTATATGGTTTCCTTTTAGTTTTGCTAATTCGGTAGGCATATTGCCCCACAGTTTTGGTTGAGGATTAACGGTCTATCTCAAACCTACCATATTTTTTATTAGTGGGCGATTGCTATTGCAGTAACTTCTTTTGCTCCAGCATCAAGTAGAATTCTCCTCGCCTCTTTCACTGTGCTTCCAGTGGTAATAACATCATCGAGTAGGATTATGTGTTTTTCTTTAATACGACCTGGATTGGAAACAGTAAAAACTCCTTTTACATTTTCTCTCCGCTCTTCTTTCGAGAGAGACGTCTGGCTTGGTGTATCTTTTGTCCGCACCAGTATATTTGTTTGAATATTGAAAGAGTTGTTCTCATCAAGTTTATTGAGTTCATCGGTAACAAGTACTATCTGATTAAACCCACGTTCGCGCTCCCGTTTGCCCGCAAGCGGGAGCGGTATGACAGTCGGGTGTGGAGAAGCTTCAAAAAGTATAGAATCTGAAGTATCTTCAAGTAGTACTCCGTACAATACTCCTGCCAAAAGTTTTGCTGAATGAATACTGCCTCTGTATTTAAGCGTCCAAATAAGGTCACGAACTAGCGTGTCTTTGTAGTGTAGAAGTGCATATATGCCTGAAAGCTTGTCAACTTCCCGGTATGCTGTTTTTTGTGAGAGATTGTCGAGCGTTATTTTCTGTACACGCTTCTCTCTTTTATTTGGAGGAAAGAGGAAATCAAGTACCTCTCTTACAATATTTCTTATATGTTCCATTTTCCAGGTCGTGGCGGGCTGTTATACTAATAAGTATATAGCATGAATCAATTTCTCGATCTCTTTAAGCAACTGCTCAAAGTCCGACCGTTTAAAAAAGCTGAAGGAAGTGTTTTGGGTGTCGACATCGGCTCCTCTTCTATAAAAGTAGTACAGCTTAGAAAAAAGCGTGGTGCCGCCGTGCTTGAAACATACGGCGAGATTTCTTTGGGTCCATACGGAGATGTGGGTGTCGGGCGTGCAACAAACCTTGGAGCAGACAAGCTTGCCGAAGCGCTCCGCGATGTGCTTAAAGAGGCAAGCGTTACGACAAAAGACTGCGGTGTTTCAATTCCGTTTTCGTCGAGCCTCATTACTCTTATAGAGATGCCGGACTTACCAGAAGGCCAGCTTAAAGAAATGATTCCGATTGAGGCGCGAAAGTATATACCGGTGCCCATAGGGGAAGTTTCTCTTGATTGGTTTGTGGTGCCAGAGGGAAACAACAAATTATTTTCAGGAGCAGTCTCAAAGAGTAACAAAGAAACTAAAGGGTCAAAAATTCAGGTGCTTCTTGTTGCAATTCACAACGAGACGCTTTCAAAGTACCGCACTGTCTTAAAAGATGTCGGACTCGCTCCTACTTTCTTTGAAATCGAAATTTTCAGTACCATTAGAGCTGTTCTTGAGCAGGGTGTACAACCGGTCATGATTGTTGACGTCGGAGCGGCAACTACAAAACTTTATATTGTAGAGTACGGCATTGTCCGTACATCGCACATTATTAACAGAGGTTCGCAGAATATTACGACGTCTCTTTCAAAATCAACCGGTGTTAGTGAACAGAAGGCAGAGCAGATGAAACGGGAAATGGGAATGCTTGGTACGGTATCCGGAGGTACAGAAGGGCATGGAGTGTCAGATGCTGCGCTTGCCGCTCTTGATTATATTTTCTCAGAAGCTAGAAGAACGCTTATTGGGTACCAGAAGAAGTATAATCGGAACATTGGAACAGTCATTTTGACAGGAGGCGGGATAATACTTCCAGGACTTTTACCGTTTGCACAGAAGCAATTTGAAACAGAAGTACGTCATGCTAATCCGTTTTCAAAAGTAGAAACTCCTGCTTTTCTTGAGGAAACGCTTAGATCTGCAGGGCCTGAATTTGCAGTATCAGTTGGACTTGCACTAAGGAAACTTCACGAACTCGAATAGAGGTTCCTCATACTGAAGGCGCGATATGTTGAACCTATATTAGCTCCTCGGCTCGGAAAAACAAAAATTTGCTCAACTCTTTTGTGTTTCTCTCGCCCTACGTCGCTAATAAATCAAAGGTGTGAACAATTTACTTCTCAATTATGTGCATTTTACGTGTATAATAGTATGTAATGGAACCAAAGTTCCGCACTTCATTTATTCCAAAACAATCTCTTAAGGCCCGCGTGGAGAAGAAGCGTCGCGGTGGGGCAACTTCTATTGTAATGCTTGTGGCACTAATTATTTTCTTGGGTTCCCTCGCATTATCACTAGGCGTATTTCTCTACCAACAGTTTCTTATTCAGAGTATTGCGCAGAAAGAGACATCGTTTGAACGTGCACAGGCGGCATTTGAACCTGCTTTGATAAACGAGTTATCAAGACTTGATACCAGAATAACTTCGGCAGGAGATGTACTTGGAAAGCATGTAGCAATGTCTCAGTTTTTTGATCTTCTTGAACAGGCAACTCTTAAAAGTGTGAGGTTTAAAGATTTTCGTTATAACGCTTCTGGTGACGGACGTTCCAGCATCGCACTTTCTGGAGAGGCAGACAGTTTTGCCGCTGTAGCGCTTCAATCTGATGCGTTCGGACAGTCACGCTTCATCCGAGAACCGATTTTCTCAAATCTAGATCTTGATAACAAAGGAAACGTTATTTTTGATTTTTCTGCTTTTGTCGATCCAAGCCTAATTTCGTACACACGCGGAGTGACTGAATAATATGATTAAATTACTATTACCAATTGTTTTTGTTCTCATTGCCATAGGATTGTTTTTTGGTTTTGTTGATCCTACGTATAGCAATATAAAAGAACTTCAAAATGAGCGCGATCAGTTTGATCAGGCACTTACAAAGTCGAGAGAGCTTCAGGCAATTCGTGATACTTTGCTTTCTAAATACAATACATTTTCAACAAGCGACCTTGATCGGCTTGAAAAACTTCTGCCAGACAATGTTGATAATGTGCGGCTTGTACTCGATATTGACGGAATTGCAGGTAAATATAATCTTAGGGTTAAAAATGTCGTTGTTAATACACCTACGCAGGAAAATGTAGTAGGCCCTAATGAGAAGCCGTATGAGTCAGTGGTATTGAATTTTTCAGTCGTTGCTTCATACGATGATTTTGTACGTTTCCTGAAAGACTTAGAAGCGAGTTTACGAATTGTAGATGTTGTAGATATGTCGTTTAACGCAGAAAGAGGCGACTTGTATGAATTTGATGTTGGAATAAGGACGTATTGGCTTAAATAATCATGGAAAGACTTAAGAAGTATAAAAATATACTCTTATTTCTAGGAATTTTTGCGGCGCTTGCAGTAGGGTACACAATGTTCTTTGGAGACGACGGAGACGGCTCACTTCTGGTTTCTGAACAGCCACTTGGCTCTCCGGAGATTGGACGTGAACTTCTTACGACACTTCTTGAGATTAAGTCGCTCTCACTTGACGAGAGCTTATTTGCAAGCCCTGCATTTACGAGCCTTGAAGACTTCAGTCAAGAGCTTGTTTCACTTCCGTCAGGAAGGGCAAATCCATTTGCACCAATAGGTGTCGATGGGCAGTAAGCATGCAGCATTATTACTAGTACCGTAGACGTATAAATGAATCTACTCCCACTCTTAGTAAATAAAGGTGTCATTGATGAGGGCGAAGTAACGACAATTGAGAAAGAAGTACAGTCATCAGGTGACACGCTAGAGGAAGTACTTGCGCGTCGAGGCGTTAATTCTTCCGATGTCCTTACTTTAAAAGGAGAACAGCTTCATGTTCCTACACGAAGTGTCGGTGACACCCATGTACCGTTTGAAGTACTAAAGTATGTTCCTGAAGAATCTGCTACGCACTATAAATTTGTTCCGTTAGGAGTTGCAGATGGTGTGCTTGAAGTTGGAGTTGTTGATCCGGACAATATTGAAGCGCTTGACGCACTTAATTTTATTTCGTCAAAAGCAAACCTTCCGTTTAAGGTCTACCTTATTTCTGAAGGTGATTTTGCCAAAGTACTCCAAATGTATAAAGGACTTGGCGGGGAGGTAAGCAAGGCTCTGTCAGAGCTTGAAACAGAACTCACTGCCGAGGAAAAAGGACCACTTCCTGCTCTTGACGAAGATAATCTGACTGTTGAAACTAAGGGTGGAAAAATTAAAGAGGATGCTCCGGTTACAAAGATTGTGGCAACAATTTTACAGCATGCGGTAAAAGGAAAAGCTTCAGACATACACATCGAGCCGATGGAAAGCTTGGTTCGTGTACGTTTTCGAGTTGACGGGATTATGCAGACAAATCTCACACTTCCTCTCAAGGTGCATCGTGCTGTAGTCGCGCGAATTAAAATACTTTCTACAATGCGCATTGACGAGCGGCGCAAGCCGCAAGACGGCCGTTTTTCAACCGGATTTGACGGGAGAAAGATAGACTTCCGTGTCTCAACATTCCCTTCATACTATGGAGAGAAAATTGTACTTCGTATTTTGGATCGTGATGAAGGGTTTATAAAAATTGATGATATTGGTTTTAGTAAACGAAACCTTGAAGCCGTTAGGAATGCACTTAAGCGTCCGTATGGGCTCATTCTTATTTCCGGACCAACAGGTTCTGGAAAATCAACAACACTATATTCAATGCTTTCAGAGCTTGATCGAGAGAAAAAAAATGTTCTTTCTCTCGAGGACCCTGTTGAGTACAACATAGAAGGAATGAGCCAATCACAAGTTAAGCCTGAAATCGGATACACATTTGCAACAGGGCTTCGTTCAACGCTTAGGCAGGACCCAGATATTATTATGGTTGGAGAGATTCGTGATAAAGAAACTGCACAACTTGCAGTACAAGCGGCGTTAACCGGACACCTTGTTTTCTCAACCGTTCACACTAACAACGTTATCGGTGTGATTCCACGTCTCATTGACATGGGTGTTGACCCGTACCTTATTGCTCCAACACTCACACTTGCAATTGCACAACGACTGGTGCGAACACTCTGTCCGAATTCCGGCAAGCCGATTCCAGTCGATGGAAGTTTAAAGCTAATGATTGATAAGGAGTTTGAGGACCTTCCCGAGCAGTTTAGAAAGGAAATACAGGAATCGAAAAATTTTTATGGAGTCGAACCGTCAAAGGAGTGTCCAGACGGCACACGCGGAAGAACTGCCGTTTTTGAGGTACTTGAAATGAATAAAGAGATTGAGCAAGTTATTTTGACAAATCCTGTTGAGAGTGAGATCAAAAAAATTGCACGTCAAAACGGTATGTTTACGATGAAGGAGAGTGCAATTATTAAGGCTGTTGATCGTCAGATACCATTTGAAGAAATTAATACTCTCGGTGGACAGCTTCTGTCTGCAGAATAATATATACTAAGAATATGTCAGAGAAGAAATACACAGTACTCTTGGTAGATGACGATAAATTTCTGCTTGATATGTACAGCGTTAAATTTAAGGAGCATGGTCTTCAAGTACTGGTGTCGTATGGCGGGGAAGATGCTTTAAAACAGCTTCGTGAGGGAGCAAAGCCGGACGCAATTGTTCTTGACATGGTAATGCCCGGCATTACCGGCACTGAACTTTTGGAAACGGTCGAGAAAGAGAAACTTGGTGGAGGCATGGTTCGCATTGTCCTTTCAAATCAGGGACAGGAGTCAGATATTGAAGCCGCCAAAAAGCTAGGAGCGGACGGATACATTGTAAAAGCCAATTCAGTCCCCTCTGAAGTGCTTGACAAAGTTATAAACATTATTGAAAACAAATCAGAGAAATAAAATGCCCAGTATGGATTATAAACAAGAACTATCAAGCCTGATCGATGTTGTTATACGTGAAGGAGGATCTGATCTGCACTTGTCTTCTGGCAGTCACCCGACAATCCGTGTATCAGGTTCTCTTATTCCGCTTCTCAAAAAACCGAAGCTAACCCCTGAAGATACACTCGGTTTTATAACGGAGCTTCTCCGCCCTAATCAGAAGGAGGGATTTTTAAAAGACCAGGAAGTTGATTTTTCATATAGTCATGACGGAAAAGTCCGTTTTCGTGGTAATGGATTTTTTGGGCAGGGAAGTATTGGTATTGCGCTCAGACTGGTTCCAAAGGAAATTAAAACATTTGAAGATCTTAATCTACCTCAAATACTTGCCGACTTTGCAGCACGCGAGCAGGGATTTTTTCTAGTAGTTGGACCAGTAGGGCAAGGCAAATCAACCACGCTTGCGTCAATGATTGATGTTATAAACAGTAACCGTGCTGAGCATATTGTTACAATAGAAGACCCTATTGAGTACGTATTTGAGCCGAAAAAGTCTATTATAGATCAGAGAGAGGTGCATATTGATACAAAAAACTTTCATACAGCGCTTAGAGAAGCGTTTCGTCAAGATGTTGACGTTCTAATGGTGGGAGAGATGCGCGGTCCTGAAACTATGGCCGCCGCAGTTACTGCCGCTGAAACGGGACACTTAGTGCTTTCAACACTTCATACAAACAATGCGGCGCAGACTATTGATAGAATTATCGACTCGTTTCCTGGAGCTCAACAAGACCAAATCCGAATACAGCTTGCTGTAAGTCTTGCAGGTATTTTCTCACAGCGTCTTGTCCCTCGTGTTTCAGGAGGACTTATTCCAGCATATGAGCTTCTTATTAACAATAAGGCGGTTGCAAATCTGATTCGTGAGCGCAGAACACACGAGATAAATACGGTAATTGAGACAGGTCAGGAAGAAGGGATGATTGACTTGAATCGTTCACTCGCGGAGCTCGTGCGGCGCGGAGATATCACCGTCGAAAACGCCTTTTCACGTTCCATTAATCCAAAGGTCCTAGAGCGGATACTATAATATGATTTTTAACTACACAGCAGTTGATTCTTCAGGGAAACAGCAGTCAGGAACAATTGACGCAATAGGCAGAGATGTTGCTATAAGTTCTCTTCAGCGTAGAGGCCTTACCATTGTCTCAATTGAATCTGAAAAAAAAGAAGGGCTTAACTGGAACATAACGCTTTTTGAACGAGTTTCTAATCGCGATATTGTAATTCTTTCCAGACAAATTGCCACTCTTTTTGAAGCACAAGTATCTGCGCTTCGAGTATTCCGCCTTATTTCATCTGAAGCAGAGACTCCGCTTTTACAGAAGACTCTGGTTTCGGTTGCCGACGATCTTCAGGCAGGAAGTGCAATCTCAAAAGCGCTCGCAAAACATCCGAAAGTTTTTTCCTCCTTTTACGTGAATATGGTTCGTGCCGGAGAGGAAGCCGGTAAACTTGATGAAACATTTTTATTTCTTGCCGACTACCTTGATCGAACGTACGAGGTAACCTCAAAAGCTCGTAATGCACTTATTTATCCGGCTTTTGTCATAAGTACGTTTGTTGTGGTAATGATTTTAATGCTCACGCTTGTGATTCCTCGCATAAGTGCAATTTTAATTGAGTCTGGGCAGGAAATTCCTATATATACAAAAGTGGTTATTGGACTTAGTTCATTTTTTGTAAACTACGGCATATTTTTACTCATTGCGCTCATTGTGGGAGGATTCTTTTTCTTGAGATTTTCTCGAACTGATCGCGGAAAACTTTCTATTGATAGAGCAAAGCTCCAAATTCCATATGTTGGAGAGCTTTACAAAAAACTATATCTTTCTCGTTTATCGGATAACTTAAGCACTATGCTTTCAAGCGGTATTTCTGTTGTGCGTGGTATTGAGATTACATCTGTTGTTATCGGAAATAATGTCTATCGTGATCTTTTGGAAGATTCACTTCAGGATATTAAGGGAGGACAGCCGGTTTCAGACGCACTTTCTAAACATCCCGAAATACCTGGTATTTTAGTTCAGATGATTAAAATAGGTGAAGAGACTGGAGAGCTTGGAAACATATTAAAGACATTGGCAAAGTTTTACCGCCGTGAAGTTACAAACGCTGTTGACACACTCGTGAACCTCATAGAGCCTGTAATGATCATACTTCTTGGGCTCGGTGTGGGTGTGCTCCTAGCTTCAGTTCTTATGCCAATATATAACATATCCGGGGCTATTTGATAGATTTTGTTAATGAATGCTAGTGAATGTTACAAAATCATCACCGAGCACATAAGGCCTTATGTGCTCGATGCGCATAAACTATAGTCGCTAAACCTCCTTAGTTTCTGGCAGTTATCCACACGACATTTGTAGGTCTTTTACCTTAAGGTATACTGTATACAGCGCTCTATTCGAAAAGAGTGGTCGAATTACACGTTAAATGCATTAATGCGACATGTTTACTACTAGTAGTACAAAAAAAGGTTTTACACTCATTGAGCTTCTTGTTGTTATAGCAATCATCGGTATTCTTTCATCCGTGGTTCTTGCAAGCTTAAACAGCGCTCGTCAAAAGTCACGAGATGCAAAAAGAATTTCTGATATAAAACAGCTTCAACTTGCTCTTGAGTTGTACTTTGATGCAAATGGAGGATATCCGTCAGCTATCTCGACTGCAAATATTGTAACTCCGGGTTACATTGCGACTGTTCCAACAGATCCGTCGTCGGGAAGTGCGTACTCATACGCTGCACTTAATGCCGGATGTACCAGCTACCACCTCGGTGCGACACTTGAGGATGGAAATCATTCAGCATTCAGCTCTGACATCGATGCTACAGCAGGTACAACAGGTACCTCCTGTCCAGATGGGGTAAACAGTGCTGCAGACTTTGCCGGTACCGACCCTATCTACGACGTCAAACCGTAGTTTCTTAACTACTCTAGAGTTTAGACAAAACCACCCACGAGTTCGCGGGTGGTTTTGTTTATAGTCTTATAAAGGCGGTATAATAATTACACATGGAAATATTGCTTTCAGTTTCGATTTTCATTCTTGGCACTATTATAGGGAGTTTTTTGAATGTCTTTATACTTAGATATAATACCGGAGCGTCATTTCAAGGTAGATCCAAGTGTTTTTCTTGTGGCACCACACTTTCGTGGCGTGAACTTATACCAATATTATCCTTTGTATACTTAGATGGTCGTTGTAGGCACTGCAGAAGCTCTGTATCAGCACAGTATCCTTTGGTCGAGCTTGCAACCGGCTTTCTTTTCCTTGGAATCTTTCTCGAATTTCCATTTACACTTACAGCAGGCTACATTTTGTCTTCTGTATTTTATGCACTTATTGGTAGCTTGCTTATCGTAATTGTAGCGTACGACCTACGTCACACAATTATTCCAAATTTGTGTGTTTATAGTTTTATAGCACTTACGTTTCTATGGCTTTTTATCGATATAGAAACCATGACGCTCGTGAATCCGTCCATTATCTCAATTCTTGCTGGTCCTTTAGTGGCGTTTCCACTTTTTCTGTTGTGGCTTGTATCGCGAGGTAAGTGGATGGGTCTAGGAGATGCAAAAATTGCACTTGGAATTGGTTTTATGCTCGGTATTTATGGAGGGTTTTCTGCGCTTATGATTTCATTTTGGGCAGGAGCACTTGTAAGTGTTATTTTTTTGGCACTTCAAAAGAAAACAGCATTGTCCCGAGCAGGTAAACAGCTTACAATTAAAAGCGAGATTCCATTCGCGCCTTTTCTAGTTTTTGGGTTTTTTCTAGTTTTTTTCTTCAATCTAAATGTTTTCGTACTTTGGTAAATATAAAAAGGTAGGCAGAAAAAAAGGATTTTCACTTGTTGAACTTCTAGTGTCAATGGGTGTGCTTGTGATGATTACTACACTTGTGCTTATAAGTCACGCACAGTTTAGCGGCAATATTCTCATTGGTAATCTGGCGTATGATATTGCACTTTCTGTTCGTCAGGCTCAAGTATTTGGCCTTTCGGTACGTGAATTTGGAACAGGAAGTAGTGAGTTTGATATTGGCTATGGAGTCCACTTTGACACAGGAAACAATGCTTCATATGTACTTTTTGCAGATCGTGATAAAGATAATATATATGATGGATCGTCCGAACTTGCTGAACTTTTTACAATAGGGCGCGGCAACACCATTTCACAGTTCTGTGCAACACTTGCCGCCGGCACTGAAAAGTGTTCCGGAAGCGATATTACAGCACTTGATATTACGTTTGAGCGCCCGAATCCTGATGCGGTTATTAAAAGCAACATAGGAGCTGATACGTATGCAAGCGCCAAGATCACTGTACGCTCACCGCAAGGATCAACTCGCTCTATCACGGTAAGATCTACTGGGCAAATTTCTGTTGAACAGACCACTCAAGTTGTGGCACAGCAGTCACAGGAAGAAAGTACACCAACCACCGGAACTCCGACAGCAGGCACACCAACCACCGGAACTCCAACTACGGGTACACCAACAACTGGAACTCCAACTACGGGTACACAAACCACTGGAACTCCAGACGATGAAGAAGAGGATGACGATTAAGAATTATCAACGTTCATGATACAAATACGAAAAACATTATATTCTAGGAAAAAATCCGGGTTTACACTTGTTGAGATCATAGTTTCTCTTGCCGTATTTAGTATTGTGATGACTGTCGGAGTCGGATCCCTTCTCGCCCTTGTCGACGCAAACAAAAAAGCCCGTGCCCTTCAGTCTGTTATGAATAATTTAAACTTTGCTCTTGAAAATATGTCGAGAACAGTGCGAGTTGGCACCACGTATCACTGCAGTACTAGCTCTAGTCCTCCTCCTAATCCTGATACGGTTCAAGATTGTCCATCTGGAGGAGCTCTCTTGGCTCTTGAAGGAAGCGGAGGGGATACAGATACATCGTCTGATCAGATTGTGTACCGCATAAATGGCAGTCAACTTGAAAAGTCCTCTAATGGGGGTAGTACATTTGTTGGAATAACTGCACCTGAAGTAACTATAGAAAGCTTCAATTTTTACGTGACCGGAGCGGAAATAGCTGGAGATAATAGTCAGCCGCGTGTTGTTATGATTTTACAGGGCTCTGCTGGTGTTTCAGATAAAATAAAAACGAATTTTAATATTCAAGCCACTGTCTCACAGCGATTACTTGATCTATAACATGAAAATAAAAAATCAAAGTAAAGGCTTTACACTCGTTGAGACACTTGTTGCGATTACGATTCTTATTGTTTCAATTGCAGGACCGCTTACCATCGCGATGAATGGGCTTTCGTCAGCTATATTGGCACGTGACCAGATTACAGCGTCTTATCTTGCACAGGAGGCAGTTGAGTACATACGAAATAAACGCGACGAAAACGCTCTTCAAGGAAGTGGTTGGATGACAAATATTTCACAGTGTGTTTCACAAGAGTGTACTGTTGATGTTCAAAGTGGCGGCAATCCTCAAGTATGCGGCGGAGGAGGGTGTGATCCCCTTAAATACAATGAAACTACAGGATTTTATAACTATTCAAGCGGAGACATTTCGCGTTTTGTTCGATCGGTTTCACTAACCAATATTGATACAGATGAGGTTCAGATTGTTGTAACAATGAATTGGGTTACCGGGGTGCTTTCAAGGTCATTTGTAATTAAAGAAAATATATTTAATTGGCAATAATATGAAACGTATCACAAAAAATAAAAAAGGATTTACGTTACTGCTTGCAGTTCTTATCTCATCACTTCTTCTTGCTATTGGACTTGCCATATTTAATATAACCATTAAAGAACTTCTTCTTGCGTCGTCAGGACGCGAATCACAGTTTGCATTTTATTCGGCTGATACAGGTACAGAATGTGCCCTATACTGGGATTTAAAGCAAGGTGCATTTTCAACATCTACAACATCGAGTATTAACTGTAATGGCACTGCTATTCCAGGTATGGGAGGAGGAGGATATGGAGCACAGAATGTTTTTCAGCTGGACTTTTCACCAGAGCCGTACTGTGCCATAGTGACAGTTACAAAGACTACAGGTCCTGAACGAACAACTATTGAATCGCGAGGATATAACTCATGTGATACTGGAAATCCTCGAAGAGTTGAGCGTGCTATTCGGGTGGTCTATTAACAACACACATGGCAAGTGAAGAGGTTATAGAGCGCATTTCTAAGCTACGTGCCGAGTTGGCACAGCACCAATATAATTACCACGTATTAGACAAACCGGAGATTACGGATGCTGCGTATGATTCGCTTTTGTCTGAACTCATAGAGCTTGAAGAAAAATATCCGAATTTAGGATCACCAACAAGTCCTTCCACACGAGTGGGTGGCGAACCTCTTTCGTCATTCAATAAGATTACACACCGCATGCGTCAGTGGTCGTTTGACAATGTATTTAATACAGAAGAACTTACTAAATGGGAAGAAAAAAACACTCGCTATTTGAAGTCTGTCGACACACATTCATACTGTGCGGAGCATAAGATTGATGGTGTAAAGATCATTCTTACGTACGAGAACGGGGTATTCGTACGTGGTGCAACGCGTGGAAACGGATTAGTCGGAGAAGATATTACAGAAAATATTAAGACTATCCGGAGCGTACCTCTAATTCTTCAAAAAAAGGTCGACGTCGTCGCAGTTGGGGAAGCATGGCTTTCCCATTCTGAACTTGATCGAATAAATAAGGAGAGGAAAAAAAATAAAGAGCCACTGTTTGCAAATACCAGAAACGCTGCGGCGGGATCTTTAAGACAGCTTGATCCAAAGGTGGCGGCACACCGAAAACTCAAAAGCTTCATATACGATATAGATTTTTTTGACTCAAAAGAAGAAAAAATAAATAATCCGACTACTCAAATAGAAGAGCTAGAGCTACTATCTCTACTCGGTTTTAAAGTTAATAAGGAGTATAAACTCTGCAATAGTCTTCGTGATGTCATATCTTATTACAACCTATGGTATAAAAAGCGCGATAAAGAAGATTTTGAAATGGACGGGGTGGCTCTAAAGGTAAATGACGTCTCTATTCAGGAACAGCTTGGATTTACCGGTAAGGCACCGCGTTTTGCTGTTGCTTTTAAGTTTCCGGCAGAACAGGTCACCACAGTAGTCGAAGATATTATGCTTCAGATTGGCCGCACTGGAGTTATTACTCCTGTAGCGCATTTGCGTCCTGTGTCGGTTGCAGGATCAACGGTATCACGTGCGACGCTTCATAATGAAGACCAAATTAAACGTCTCGATGTAAGAGTTGGAGATACCGTTGTTATACAAAAGGCCGGTGATGTTATTCCGGAAGTTGTTGAAGTTTTAAAGAACATGCGAAGAGGTAATGAGAAGCTTTTTGTATTTCCAAGTCGTGTTCCAGAATGTGGAGGAGGTGGACTTATAGAAAGAATTTCCGGAGAGGCGGCATGGCGGTGCGTTAATAAGGATTCTTTTATACAAAAAAGACGCAGACTTTCGCATTTTGCATCACGAATTGCTTTTGATATAGAAGGTCTTGGTCCCAAGATTGTCGGTCTATTGGCTGAAAATAATTTAATAAGCACGTACGATGATATTTTCACCCTTACAAAAGGGGATTTAGTAGAGCTTGAACGTCTTGCCGAAAAATCAAGTGACAATCTTTTAGCTTCTATTGATAAGTCTCGTACAGTATCTTTACCTCGACTGCTCATCGGATTGTCTATTGAGCATGTGGGTGAAGAAACTGCTCATATCCTCGCCAGTCGTTTCGGAACAATTGAAAGTATTCAAAAAGCAAAAAAAGAAGAACTCGCATCTGTTGAAGGTGTTGGAGATGTAGTTGCAGATTCCGTGTATGAGTGGTTTAGAGATAGTGGTAATAAAAAACTTCTAATCCGTCTTTTAAAAGAAATACAAGTGAAAGTTCAAAGAAGGGGAGGTGGTGCTCTTTCAGGAAAGACCGTGGTTCTTACCGGAACTCTTGAGACTCTGTCGCGAGATCAAGCTAAAGAGAGAGTGAGGCGAGCCGGAGGCTCTGTTTCAAGCTCTGTTTCATCAAGTACGGATTTTGTTGTGGCAGGAAGTGAGCCGGGTTCTAAGTATGAAAAAGCACGTGAGCTTGGCGTTTCGATATTGAGCGAACAAAAGTTTCTCGATCTCTTAGATCGGTAGTGGTACTATTGAGTCATGATTACTCCGGATGAAGTAAAAAAACTTACTAATCTCGCCATGATTTCGCTTTCTCAAAAAGAGCTCGAAGAGCTTCATGGTGATTTTGAATCCATATTAGAATACGTATCACATATTCAAAAGGCTCCTAAAACAGACAAATTATCTTCACGTGGTGAGGTTAATGTTATGCGTGAGGACGGTGATCCACATGAAAGTGGAATGTACAGCGAAGCTCTTCTTAAAGCACTGCCTAAACAAAAAGATGGTTATATGGAAGTTAAGAAAATTTTGACAGAAAAATAGAATGCTTGATACAAAAACACTTACCATAGCTAAGGCGAGAAAGGGACTTCTTGAAGGAGATTTTTCAGCACATGATCTTGCTAAAGCTCATTTGGATATTATTAAAAAAGAGGACTCTGAAATATATGCGTATATTGAGGTTTTTGACGATGTGCTTAATGAAGCTAAGGGAGCCGACGAGATACTTCGTAAAAAAAAGGAGTCCTCACATATTCTTACCGGCATACCAATAGCGTTTAAAGACAACATATTGATTCAAGGTAAGAGTGTTACCGCGGCGTCTAAAATTCTTCAAGGATACACCGCACCGTACAACGCAACAGTATCTGAAAAACTTAAAGATACCGGTGCGGTATTTCTTGGGCGAACGAATATGGATGAATTTGCCATGGGATCTTCAACTGAAAACTCAAGTTATGGAACAACAAAAAACCCACACGACACCCTGCGTGTTCCTGGTGGTTCGTCTGGAGGGTCTGCCGCCGCAGTTTCAATGGGAGGTGCTTTAGTAGCGCTCGGGTCGGACACAGGAGGTTCAATCCGTCAGCCTGCAAGCTTCTGCGGTATTGTCGGTTTAAAACCAACATACGGAGCTGTATCACGATACGGGCTTATGGCAATGGGATCTTCTCTTGATCAAATAGGGCCACTTGGGCGAACGGTTGGTGACGTTGAGGCTGTCTTTTCTGCAATAAAAGGACTCGATCCTCTCGATAGCACTTCTATTGATTTTGCAAGTGATACTAAGAAAAAAGACCGATTAATTGTTGGTGTTCCTAGACATCTTATGGAAGACGGCGTTGAGGACGATGTTCTTGAGGCATTCAATGGAGCCTTAGAAAAACTTGCTACAGCAGGACATACAATAAAGGACATTGAGCTTAAAAATGTTTCTTATGCACTTGGAGTGTATTACATTATTATGCCTGCAGAAGCGTCAACTAATCTCGCGCGTTTTGATGGAATGCGATTCGGGCTTTTAAAAGAAGGGGATACTCTCTTGGAAGATTATGCTATTACACGCGGTGAAGGATTTGGAAAGGAAGTACGTCGTAGGATAATGCTTGGTACATACGTACTTTCTGCAGGATATTACGACGCATATTACAACAAAGCACAAACTGTTCGAGAGCTTATACATAATGATTTTGAGGAGGCATTTAAAACAGTTGATGTTATCGCAACACCGACAGCACCGACTCCTGCATTTGGAATTGGAGAAAAAAGTGATCCTCTTTCAATGTATCTTTCTGATATTTTTACTATTCCGGCAAACTTAACGGGCATGCCGGCTATATCGGTTCCTGCAGGAACGGTCTCCAGAAAAGAAAAGGATCTTCCAATAGGTCTTCAGTTCGCTGCACCACATAAGCAAGAGAATCTTTTATTTTCTGTCGGGAAATCATTTTTAAATGAGTAGCGTAATTAAATATTTGTAAATAGGGTATGGAGCAAATAAATTTCTTAAATATAGAGTATATCTACTATCAGCTGCACCTTTTATTTACTGAAGGGTTTGACGCCATGCCGGAAGGCCTCGCTGTATTTTGGGAATGGTTTACAGCAGTCTCTACCATTGCATCTCTGATTCTTGCGACCATTATCATCTACGCTACGATCAGATTACGCCAAATAAGAAAAATGGAAGAAGCAGAGCTTAATATTCCAATTAAAAAAGAAGATAGTGTTGGTGTACAGAATGAAAAATGGAGCCAAATTGTATCTCATGCGGCTTCAGGAAATCCAAATGACTGGCGGCACGCAGTACTTGATGCTGATATTGTGCTTGATGAGGCAATTACCAAAATGGGGTATCAGGGAGATGGACTTGGTGAGAAATTAAAGCAAGTAAAGAGTGGAGAGCTCCAAACTCTTCAATCAGCGTGGGAAGCACATAAGGTTCGAAACGCTCTAGCGCACGAAGGTTCTGATTTTGTGCTAACTCAGCGTGAAGCACGCCGGGTTATCGACTTGTATCGCCAAGTTCTAGAAGAACTCAATTATCTATAAATCTATTGGCTTAGCGCTTCAATAGAACCAAGTACCTGTCTTCTTAAGTTTGCTCCTCGTCTCACCTTTACTCTTAAGGTTCCAATGTGTGTATGTGCATTAGGGTATTTCTTTTTTGATCGCGCTTTTATAAAACTAGGCTTTGTGAATTGCTCAAGAGGAGTGCTTACAATCTCTGACCAACGTTGTTCAACATCTCTAATTCTTGTTTTATGATCCTGATTAATACTCACCCTGAATATTAAATTTTCTGATTTTACTCCATAAATCTCTGTAAGCCATTTTATTATAAGCTTTATTACCTTAGGCTCGCTGTTTGTAAAACCAAATTCGTCGTTTCCCTTTTTGTATCCTTCGCCCCAGTACAGTGCTAGTCCAGTTATAAATAAGTCTCTCTTAGTGATAGCGCCAACATCATCTTGGCCACATTTTGCATAGTGTTGTACTTGCTTTAAACGGTCTGCTCGTCTTTTTTCTGCTGATCTAAGTAACGCCTGTACACTTGCTTTTTTCTGTTGGTTGCTCAACTTTTCTATTTGCGCTTCTGAGAGAGGAATATCTCGACACCAATAACTTGCGGTGCTTTTACTTACTCCTACTTTCTCAGAAATCTCTCCAATACTACGACCATCTCTGCGTAGTGCTCTTGCCTTTTCTCTTTCTAAGATTTTTGCCATAAATTGAGATTAGAACTAGTGTTATGAGGCAATTATACCATTTACGTTAAAAACACCATGTAGTAAGTATGGCTTGAAATATTATACGATTCGTGTAATCTAGAAGGGATATAGCGGGGTGGACCAATGGTAGGTCAGGAGGCTCAAGTACGGGCTCGTTAGGCAGAAACGCCTAATGGATTACTTGTCAAATTCGGTGAAACCTTCCTCATTATTATGAGATGGCAATACCGAGCCAAGCTTTTACTTTCTATAAAAGAAGGTGTAGAGACTAGACGGCAGGCACCCTAGGTGAAAAAACCGGGTGAAGGTATAGTCCAGACCACAAAGTCGTCATAGCGATGATGCGATGAAAATCGTAGTGGTACGCATAACCTCCAGGTACGGGTTCGACTCCCGTCCCCGCAACAAGATTGGGTACAATTAGATAGACCGGATAATACAAATGGGTTTTCCATTTGTTTAGCTTGCTTATGGAAAAAATGATTCCACTTAAAACCATACTTTCGTATTTCATACCACACATTAAAAAATATAAGTGGACGTTTTTTCTTGCACTTATTCTTTATGCGATAGCTTTTGCACTTTCTGGTATAGGGTTGCCGTTATTTTATCGCGATATTATTGACATAATAACGTCTGCGGAGAATAAAGTTGCAGAAGAGGGAACTCATGAAACACTTCTTAAAAACAAGGGAGTATATTATGACTTTTGGAAACATCAAACCAGTGACCTTATTAACTAAACAACAAAACTCCCCATATGGGGAGTTTTGTTGTTACGTAACTTGCTACTGAATTAATTCAGTGGCAACTATGTGAGGAATCCTACGTATGCAAGATAACCTCCAAGTATTATTGCGAGCATACTCCATCCGGCTGCCATATTTTTTCCGGAAAAGCGTTCCATAGTCTTTGCGATCATGTCGTGTGGTAACAGAAGCATAAACACTCCCTCAACAATAGCAATCCATCCGATAAGTGTGATTATTGTTGCAGCCGCACCAACCCAAACATTGTGGGTAAGTACAATCAAAAGCCCGAAGATAAGAGCTATCGCTCCGTCAAAGTACGGAATAGCATAACTCTTTGTGACCTCGGCCATTGCTTTCTGTGCACGAGAAGGATAAAGAAGTCCCGATACTCCTGCAACGAGCATGTAGATACCAAGTATCTGAGCAAGAAACATTGTTAAATCCATAGCATATATATTTAATATTAATAACCTATATACTAATGGTACCATTAAAACTTTTATGGCAACCCATCCACTGTGTATAATTGAAGTGAGGCTGTATTAGTGCTATGTTATGGGAGATTTAGCAGTCGGGGTAGCTCAGTTGGTTAGAGCACGGGACTCATAAACCCGAGGTCGTGAGTTCGATTCTCACCCCCGGCACCCAAAACACAAAATGCCC
>CEPX01030824.1_pt1 | contig 47648 bp, 59 predicted proteins | sample 361361 | NCBI WGS metagenome assembly CEPX01 (sample SAMEA2619974, study PRJEB7988) | marine metagenome | biome: marine biome (ENVO:00000447); feature: mesopelagic zone (ENVO:00000213) & marine oxygen minimum zone (ENVO:01000065); material: "saline water (ENVO:00002010), including plankton...
TTTTTTTTGATAGATTGTAGAACCTTTGAACTGCTTCATACGCACTTTTTTTCTTTAGTAGAGAAATTGCAACTTGATTAGAAGGTTCAAGAAATAATCTAGCATTTCTATCTTTCAATGGTGTTGCTGACCATTTTTGATCAATCCAAAAACTGAAAGGAACTTTATATCCAATGAAGCATCCTCCATTCTCTGTACAAGCTTTTCCTAAAGAAAGAGCAGCCCAACAGGCTCTTGCATACGTAATCCTCCCTTCAAGTAATTTGTGATTTTCTCTCTCTACTATTATTGGTTCTTCTTGGTCATTGATTTTATCTCCATAAATTGTAAAGTCATTACCATGAGCATTAAACAATAATATGGATGGATCTAATTTTTCTATACTTTTCTCTACGTTTTTTCTACGTAAACGAGGTCTAGAAAACTGAACTATACTTATTCCTCTAGCTTCCGCAAATTCTACAACTTTCTTACCATAATGATAGAGATAAGAAGTTGCATCATCGTAATTTGGTAAAGTTATTAATACTTTCATTCTGCTGCTAGTGTTCTAGAAAATTTTCCACTTGCCAAAGATTTTATAAAATTAAGTTGCATGTTGGCAAACATTATTCCTATTTCATCCTCTTTTTCAATATGTTGTCGTAGTTCTTCTTTTGTGAATGTTCCTTTATTACCTACTGATAACTTAAAATTAGGTGGAACAGTTAGTTCTAATTTCCACAATGCTAATTTCTTCAATTCCTCGGAAAGTTTTTCGGTCATAATATTTCCAGTTTTTTTAATGTTTTTAATATTTTCTCTCCAATTTCTGAATTATTTTTAATCTCTATTGTAGCTGCATTCCATGAGTAAGGTTTGTCATCTACTATGGCAACAACATCTTCACGAACATTCTCAGGCAAGTTAACAAATGCTTTCAAGAATTTTGTTTTTAGAATTTCTAAATCTTCTCCCACCATCTACAATAGAAAATCATTGATATTTTTAAGCTTTCGCCTATTACGAAATCTATAAAGGAAAAAATAAACCATAAGAGATATATTAATGGCATTAGATGAATATTAATGGGTTTTTTAGAAACATTTAAATAATAGTTGTGTTTTTAGGATGAAATGTAGGATTAGAATGGTTAAAGAAAAAGTTGAGAACGAAACTAAAGGACAAAAATTCAAGAGAATAGCTTCAAAAAGAGCAAATAGAATTCTGGAAGATATTAGGCTTCTTGGAAATTGCTCTAACAAGGCGGTTTATTCATTTGATGATAAGCAAATAAGTCAAATGTTCTCAGCGATTGAGAAAGAGCTTAAAGAAACAAGAAACTTATTTAATAAAAATAAGAAAAGAAAAATCAGTTTGTAGGAAAATGGCAAAATCAACTACTCAGAAGGATGGTATCTTAGCATGTATGAATGTTATCAAAAATGAAAAAGTTGATTCAGAGACTCTTACTGTTTTGTGCTACAAAGCATTTCAATCTCTATATTCAATGGACTTATTCAAAGAATATCCTAGAATGGACAAAGTTACCCGAATCCTTAGAGAACACGTTGAAAAAGGTTTTATTAAAGAAGAAGATGGGAGGTATCAAATTACAAGCAAAGGGCTAGAGTGGGGCTCTAAAAACAGTAAGCTAGTCAGGTTCGCGGCTTCTAAAATAATCACAGAAAAGAAGGAGATACTATCTTTCAATATGAATGAAGAAGAACTATCCCGCGAATTTTCTAAACTTCGTAGAACTACGGCTTATGAAAAATATAAGAAAAATAGAGATCATTTGACTATTATGGATTTTATGGACTTTCTTCGTATCGATATTTATGCTACTAAGCAACTCTTTGACAGAAAAGTATCAAAAATAAAAGCAATATGTAGCAAAGATGAACAATTAAACAAAATTTTCTTGTTTATGTCAGAAAAATTTGGGGAGGATTATACTGGTTTTAAGTATCAAATAGATAAACTAATTGGTTAATTTAATAATGGTTACACAAATATCTGTAGACAGAAAAATGGTATTCTCATTTGACAATGAAAGAACTTCAAATAATGGTAATAGAAGATGGAAAGGCAACATTAATAGGGCTATCTTAGACGCCTCGGCTGCTTTTAATAACCTCGGGAAAGTTGCAGAGGAATATTTGACAAATAGCTTAGATGCATTTGAAACGGCAGTACACGACAACTACGATAAGAAATTAAAGAGATCTGATTGTAAAATTCAATTCATTATTGATAGACCAAATAATACAATTGTTTTCAAAGATGAACACGAATTAATGGGTATGCCATCAAAGTTTATATTTAATAATTTCTTTAATATACATGGAACAAATGTAAGTAGGAAGAGATTTGTAAATGTTCGGGGTAAACATGGTACTGGAAAATCGGCTGCATTTGGCATTCAAGCTGATTATCTTATGTTGGATTCTGTTTACAAAGGAAAGAGAACAACAGTAAAATCGACATATGAAAGTTTACAAGACGAAGATGGAGAACCAGCTCCCCTTTCGGTCATTAGAGAAGATGTTGATACTAATTTACCTAATGGTACAATTGTTGAGATTAAATTACCTGCAAACAAATATAAGAGATATCTTCAATTTCGTCTAGAAACAAAAGCAATCATACATATCCAAAGAGTCTTTGGTCGTCATTTAAATAAATATCATGTAGAATTAATTGAAGTTACAGGGAGAGGAAAGAAAGCTGAGAGTAGAATTACTTACCAGCCACGGGAAGCAGTATCTGAGAAAGAGTATCCCGTTCCGGCAGAAGTTGCGGAGATTATTGGACAAACCACTCTAATTATTAAAAGAGCTGCAGAACCAATGGAAGATACTGGAGAAAAAGGCATAAATATAACGTCGGGAGAATATACTAAAGAACAAACTATGTTTGGTTTGGAAAGTGAACCATACGCAAACCATTTTTTCGGTGAATGGGAGATTCCCAAAATTGACCAATATAAAGGTCCAAATCCCCCAACATTATCTACGAGGGAACTAAGATTAAATCAAGAAAATGAAATGGTGAAAGCCATTTACGAATTTGGAAAAAAAATTCTAAAAGAAGAGATTAAAAGTTTTGCAAAAGATGAAAGATTAAGAAAACAAGATGAAACATTGAAAAAGCTTTCACATATGGCAAATGAACTCGCAACAATTCTAAATGAGGATTTCGCGGAATTTGAAGAGATTAGTAAATTAGAGAAAGGTATGAAAGGAGAGATAGATAAAAAAGGACAAGAATCAAATTCTGCTGTTTCAACTAAGCTTGAAGAAGATAGCGACAGTATTTCCCATCTTGGAGATGAAATTAAAGTAGAAGAAACTGAAGAAGGGGCACTTATGGGGAGTGTTACGAGTGGCGAATTACCTGCGGGTGCCGAGGGATCTTCAGAAAAACCATCTGGAACCCACGTAGGTCCTCTTGAACCAAAGTTTGATGAGAGTAAATTAAAAGAGATCAAAGAAAATGCTTCAAGAAGAGCCAGAAGGAGAGTTCGTACAGGAGGAGGATTTAGAATAGACTTCATAAATCCAGGTCACAATTTATTCATAACAAGATTTGATGAGCCAACAAAAATAATCTTTATTAACATGGATTCAGGAATAATAAAAGCACATCTTAAGAATTGTGGTTCGGAAGAAGAGGAACCCGCATTTAAGACTTATGCATACACACTTGCCATCGATGAGTATGCACGCGCAGTGGTTAATATTATGGCCGCTAATCATGAATTTTCAGGCATGTCATTTGAGGAATATCTACAGGAAGGAGTTACTGAATTAGGCATTATTAAGAGGAGAGTACTAAATCGTCTTTCTCAGATAGTTGATATTGAAAATATAAATATTTCTGAACAGAAACTACTTTTTGGTAGTGACTGCCCTTAAACTGCAGAATTTTTGAGATAGAAGCCCTAGTTCGCTTTTCGTTGTTGGAATCTTTTGCGAATTCATCTTCATCTTTTTTGGCTCAATTTGAAAGAGTGTTTTCATTGCACCTACTTTTGTAGCTGTCTAAGTTTTTAATGTTGTACTTATATTTAAAGGTGTTTAATATTTTCTGATTTTTTGAGTTTAAGAAGACCACTAGAGAAAACTTTATATACTTTACAATATTTATAATCAATAGGTGTGATGATGGCTAAGAAGAAGCAAGGTAAAAAAACTGTTCTGCAATGGTTATTGTATATTGTTTCGATTTACCACTTGCTTCTTGGTGTTCTTACTATTTTTGCTAAAGATTTAACGGTAGGTTTAGCAAAGTTAGCTTTTAATTTTAATCTTACACTTACAGATCAAGTTTACTGGGTTGTAAACCCATTGGCAGCATATTTGTTAGCATTTGGTTTATTCACATGGGTTGCAGCAACAAACCCCGTGAAATACAAGAAAATCATCTTTGCAGGGGTTATTTTGTTTGGTGTGAGAGTTGTGCAAAGATTGTTCTTCTTCTTAACTGCTCCAAAGAGTTTAGTAAGTAATGTTGATCCAGTAAGAGGAGTTCTTTTCTTATTGAGTATCACAGCACTCGGTGTTGCCTTGTTTATTCTTGCAAGAAAACTACCAGATTCTAAATAAAATGGTTGACTTTGTTTTTTTGAATCTTAAAATAGCTATTTTTATTTTGAGCTTATATCATACTGTTACAGCAATAATTGCAATATTCTTTACAAATTTTTCTACCAAATTTTATGAGTGGATGTATGGGTTTCATTTTAGAGGGAATGATCAGCTACTTCTTAGCTTTAAACCTTGGGGCACATTTGCATTATTTTCAGGTCTGATTGGTTTCATTTTCTGGTGGGATCCCATCAAGTATCAATTATTAAGTTATCCTTTTATTATTTTGTTATTATTCAGAGTTAGTTATAGGTTTATTCTTAGAAAAAAAATAAAAGTGCATTTTAATACACCTTTAAAGAGAAACTATTTTAATATTGCATTAATTCTTTACTTTTTGTTGTCAATTATTGGTTGGCTCTTGGTGTAATAATGAAAGTTTTATTTATTTATCCTTCTCTAGGAGAAAGGAAGTACTACAAAGTTAAGAAAAGTGGAGACTTTATCAAAACCACTTGCCTTGAACCTCTTGCAATTGCAACACTCAACGGTCTAACGCCAGAAAATTGGCAAACAGAATTTAATGACGATCGAATTGAGAACATAAACTACGAAAATGATGCTGACCTTATTGCCATAACAACAGAAACTTATTCTGCAAAGCGAGCTTATGAAATTTCTGAAATATTTAAGAAGAAAGGTAAGAAAGTTGTATTGGGGGGCTGGCATCCTTCATTATGTCCTGAAGAAGCAAAAGAACATGCAGATTCAATACTTATTGGCGAAGCTGAAGGTGTATGGTTAGAACTATTGAGGGATGCCGAAAAAGATGACTTAAAACCAATATATAGGGGGAAAACAAGTAGTAAGCTTAGTATTAATGTTGACAAATCTATTTTTAAAAATAAAAAATATTTCCCGGTTTCTCTAATAGAAACTGGGAGAGGATGCAAATTTAGCTGTGAATTCTGCTGTATTATTGAGTTCTTTGGAAGAAATTACAGAAGAAGGATCATAAAGGAAGTGATATTAGAGATAAAAAAATCAAAAAATAAGGACATCTTGTTTGTTGATGACAATATTGTTGGTGATATAGAATCAGCAAAAGAGCTCTTCAAAGCCCTTATTCCTTATAAGATTAGATGGTATAGTCAAGCAAGCATTGATCTTGTTAAAGATGAAGAGATGCTATTACTTATGAAGAAGAGTGGATGCAGTGGATTGCTGTTAGGATTAGAATCAATAAATGAAAAAAATCTTTTACAGATGAAGAAATTTCACAACATTTGGGTGCAAAAAAAGTTCAATCCAATCAAAAAATTGCATGATCTTGGAATCAAAGTGTACGGGGCATTCGTAATTGGGTATGACTATGATAATGAAAAAAACATTCTGGAGACAGCTAAATTTGCAATTAAAAATAATTTTTTTCTTGCTAATTTTTATCAACTTACTCCCATGCCTGGAACAAAGCTTTATGACAGACTAAAGAGGGAGGGAAAGCTTCTTTATGATAAATGGTGGCTTGACAAAGATTATTCTTACGGGGAGTTAGTATATAAGCATCCCTCTCTTAGTTCAGAAAAAGTTGCTGAACTTTGCAATCTTGCTAGAAAGAAGTTTTATAGTCGGGGGTCAATTCTTAAGAGGCTATTCAACTTTAAGGCTAATTCCAAGAATATAAGATCTCTATTAATTTATCTTGGGATTAATTATTCTGTAAGAAAGGAAATTCACGAAAAGCAAGGCATGAAGCTTGGGAAAAATTAGAAGTCGGTTAAGGATATGAGATATTTTTAAATAGGCCAGGGTTTTAGTTTAAATATAATGAAAATAGCTCTAATATCGCCGAGGGGTCCGTTATATAAGCATAAAAAAGGAATTTGGAAGAAATCTCTACGTTATGCTCCTTTAACCCTAACTTCTTTGGCATCTCTAGTACCTAAGGAAATTAACGCGAAAGTAGAAATATATGATGAAGGAATAGAAGATATTCCCTATAATTTGGATGCAGACCTTATTGGAATTAGTGCAATCACTGGAACTTCTTCTCGTGCGTATAAACTCGCTAATTATTTTAGAAATAAAGGTATTACTGTTGTTTTGGGTGGAGTCCATCCCACTCTTGTCCCAGAAGAGGCAGCTAAGTATGCTGATTCTGTGGTTGTTGGTTATGCAGAACAGACTTGGCCACAACTACTTCGTGACTTTAAACAAGGAACTCTTCAAAAGATGTATAAAGAGAAGAACATAAATCTTTCAGATCTACCATTACCACGTCGTGATATGCTAAGACCACGAGATTATCTTACAATTAATACTCTTGAGGCCACGCGTGGATGTGTACATCGATGTGACTTTTGTGTTGTCAATGCTGCTTGGGGATCAAAGCCATTTCAAAAGCCAATTAGTGATGTTGTTAAGGAGATAGAATCTATAATAGAAATTTCTAATAAAAGAAAATTGATTTTTTTAGACCTTAACCTAATTGCTGACAAGAAATATGCAAAAGAGCTCTTTAGTGCTTTGATCTCTCTAAATGTACGATGGTTTGGGCTAAGTACGGTTATGATTGCTTGGGATGATGAACTCTTAGATTTAGCTTCAAAAAGTGGCTGTAACGGCTTACTTATTGGTTTTGAATCACTTTCTGAAGAAACATTGGCAAAAACTTCGAAAAAATTCAATTCTTTAAAGGATTATTATAAAATTGTGGATAAATTACATGAAAAAGGAATAGCAATTATGGGCTGCTTTGTATTTGGTCTCGATGGTGACAATAAGAGTGTTTTCAAGAGAACTGTTGATTTTTGTATTAAAGCAAAGATCGACTTGCCACGCTTCTCAATATGTACTCCTTATCCTAGTACTTCTTTGTTTAATAGATTAAAGGAAGAAGGAAGAATTTTGACTGAGGATTGGAGTCTTTATGATGGACAACATGTTGTTTTCGAACCAAAAAATATGACTAGAGAAGATTTGTATAAAGGTACAGAGTGGGCTTGGAAAGAAGTATATAGTGGAAAGTCAATGTTTAAGAGACTTATTGGTTCAAGGTTACATTTACAACATATGATTCCTGCTAATTTAGGTTACCGCTTTTATGCTCATAATCTAAATAAATTTTATACTTGTGAGGTTCCAAACCTATGAAGTTAACAATAATATACCCATGTATTGGGAGGCGGAAAGGTCAAAAGGATTATATCAAGACCTGGCTGATGGAACCCTTACCGCCTGCTGTGATTGCTGGGCTTACACCAAAAAGCATTGAAATTAAGTTTTTTGATGATCGAATTGAAAAAATTGATTACGAAGATCCAACTGATTTTGTAGCAATTAGCATTGAAACTTATACTGCAAAAAGGTGCTATCAAATTGCTTCTGAATATCGTAAAAGAGGAGTTCCAGTAGTAATGGGTGGGTTTCATGCAACATTAGTCCCGGATGAAGTAGCAGAATATGCTGATGTCGTAGTTGTAGGAGAAGCCGAGGAAGTTTGGCACAAGGTCCTTGAAGACTTTAAGAATGGTTCTCTGAAAAATTTTTATCAATCATTTGGAAGGGCAGACTTGTCAAAAACAATGCCAGATCGATCGATATTTAAAGGTAAGAAATATATGAATCTAGGCCTTGTTGAAGCCGGTCGCGGTTGTACGTTTCGTTGCGATTTTTGTGCTATTCAAACTTTTTTCGAGAGCACTCATAAACGTCGTCCTTTCGAGAATATAATTAAAGAGATTAAGGCTATTAAAAAAGATATGATATTTTTTGTTGATGATAATTTATTTTCTAACCCAAACGAAGCAAAGGAATTTCTCAAAAAACTGATTCCATTAAAGATAAGATGGGTTGGACAGGCTAGCATAAATGTTGCATTTGATAAAGAGTTTCTCCAATTAATGAAAGACAGCGGTTGTTATGGTGTTCTAATTGGATTTGAAACTCTTGATTCTCAAAGTCTTAATTCTATGAACAAAGGATTCAATAGGATGGGTGGGGGGTTTAAACAAGCGATAAAGAACTTATACGAATATAGGATCCGACTTTATCCAACATTCATATTTGGATATCCCCATGATTCATTAGATTCTTTCCAAAAAACTGTAGAGTTCAGCAAAAACCAAGGATTCTTAATAGTGGCTTTTAATCATTTAACTCCTTTTCCAGGAACCCCCCTTTATAGACGGTTGGAAGAAGAGGGTAACCTTCAATATGATAAATGGTGGTTAGACCCTTTATATCAGTATGGCGATTGTCCAATTAAAGGAGGTAATTTGACAAGTGAGCAAATAAAAGAGAATTGCATTAAATCAAGACAAAGTTTTTATTCATTACCATCTATAATTAAAAGATCTCTAAATAAAACAAATTGTAATAATCTCTTCTCGTTAGGTTTATTCTATACAATGAATCTTTTGTTTAGAAAAGAAGTAAGTATCAGAGAGGGATATCCCCTTGGTGACGCTGCCTATGAAAGCGAGCTAATAAAAGCTAAAAATGCGGGGGAGCAAACCTACGCTTCTTTTGTAACTGAAAATAAAGTAAGTGAGCGTGTGGGAATAACTGAGGTGGTTCCCCATGCCCGGTGATTACTATTTCTCTTTGTGCAGTAGGGAAGATGACAAAAAGATTTTGTCTATCTTGGACTCTTCTCCGTTTGGACGCGACATAAAACTGGTGAACTCAACTCGTCCATCATTCTTCAATGCAATTGAAGCCTTTGGGGAATCTAATTATGTGGTTGGTGTGAGAGAAAGCTCAACAAATAATTTGATAGGTTTTGGTTCTGTTAACCTTCAAAAAAGATATTTTGATGGGGAAATTCATTCTATTGGTTATATGTCTCATACTAGGATTAAACCAGAACATCGTGGTAAAGGAATAACTTCAAAAGCTTTTAGTTATTTGAAGAAAAATCAAGATAAATTTGGAGCTGATTTTTTTATAACTTCTATTGCATCCGACAATAAATTGGCATTGAAAATATTTACTAATAAGAGAAAGGATTACCCTTATTTTTTTCCACTGGGGGAAATTTTTACTAAAATTATTAAACTAAAAAAGAAGAAAGTACCTATACTCCAATACAATGTTTCTAGCTTGAGAGATGATCATGTAACGGAAGTGATTTCTTTTTTAAATCAAGCTGGAAAAGAGAAAGACTTATTTCCAAAGTATAAATCTCTGAAGAATGAATACCTCAATATTAGCGATTTTGTAATCGTCAGAAAAAAAGACGAACTAGTAGGTGTTTGTGCTATTTGGGACCAAAGGAAATTTAAACAAATAATTGTGAAAAAATATGGGGGAAAATTAAAAATCATAGATAAGATATTAAGATCATTTTCCCTTAGCTATTTGCCAGAAGTTGACAAACCTCTTCCACTTATTTATGTTTCTCATCTTTGTATTAAAGGAAATAACTCTGATATTTTACATAGTATGATAAATTTCATTCAAAATAAGGATATAAACCCAAACACCTATATGTGCTTTGGTATAGATGTTAAGGATCCATTGAAAATAGCACTTAAAAAGTATCATGGTAAGTCTTATAAAACAAAACTATTCATGATTTCATGGGATGATTTATCAGCGATTGCTGCAGAATCTAGGAAAAGAGTATTTTATCCTGAAATCGCCCTATTTTAGCAAGATGAAAGCAAATAAACTAAATGGAAAAATAATCTCACGCAAGAGTTTAAACCAAGAAAACGTAAAAGAGATGTATTCTCTACTTACTGAGTACTTTGAGGGGCAAACAATATATCATTTTAGAAAAGATTTGGATGAGAAAGATTCAGTTCTTCTTTTACGCGATGTGAATGATAAAATTCAAGGTTTTACAACAATGTTGTTTATGGAATTAGAAGTTGATAGTAAAAAAGTTAATGGTATTTTTTCTGGAGACACAATTGTGAGTAAAGATTGTCGGGGTCAAGGAGAATTAGCAAAAGTATGGTCTAGGTATGTCTTGGATATTGCAGAAGAGCTAGAATCACCTTTATATTGGTTTTTGATATCATCTGGTCCTAAAACATACCGTTTTTTTCCTAATCTGTTTAGATCATTTTATCCTAACTACAAGAATCGCACTCCTGAGTTTGAGCAGAAAATAATTGATTCATATGCACAAACAAAGTTTGGATCAGATTACAATCGAAATACAGGGTTAATTAGTTTTTCTAACTCATCTGAACGTCTTAAACAGAAGTGTGCCGTAATGTCTGATGAAGAATTAAGAGACCCCCATCTTAAGTTTTTTTCTGAAAAAAATCCGAGGTATGCTGATGGTTTAGAGCTTGCTTGCTTGGCAGAAATATCTAAAGCAAATTATAATAAGAGAGCTCTTCAAATGTTTGGTTATGATGAAAAATAGAATTTCTGCTTGTAAGTATAAAATACTTAATAAATTAATAACTTCCTCCTGCAGAAGTGACCACAAAAAGTTCATTGCCTCAATTAAGAATGTGAAAGAAATACAAAATAAAATTTTGTTCTCTTATTTAAAAAGAAACAAAGATACACAGTATGGCAGAAAGTATAACTTCAGAAACATTAAAACTATTAAAGAATTTCAGGATAAAGTTCCTTTGTCAACTTATGACTCTTATTTAGATTATATTAAGAATATTGCTGATGGACAAAACAATATACTTACAAAAGAGCAGATTTTTATGTTTGAACCGTCAAGTGGATCAACTTCTGCTTCAAAGTTAATTCCCTATACAAAATCTCTAAAAAATGAATTTCAAAAAGCGATCTCACCTTGGCTATATGACATGTATAAAAAGAGAAATTTGCTAAATTTTGGCAAAGCATATTGGTCCATTACACCAGTTAGTCATAAACAAGAGTTAACGAGTGGTGGAATACCCATTGGATTTGATGAAGATACAGAGTACTTTGGTTCATTTAGAAAATATTTAATGGATAATACTATGGCAGTACCACCGGAAGTTAAAAATATTGTTGATTTTGAAAAATTTTGTTATGTTACACAACTTTTCCTCATGAAGAACGAGAACATTACGTTTTTATCTTTTTGGAATCCAACCTTTCTTACAATTATACTTAAATCATTATTTCAGAATTTAACAAGATTAGTGAGAGACATTAAAGATGGTACTATATCTGTTGAATTAGAGCCAAACCTCAAAAAAAAGATAATCTCTTATATTTCAAAAGATCCGAAAAGAGCCAAAGTTATATCTATGATTTCTCAAAAAAATAAGAACGATAAGTCATGCTTAAAGCTTTTTCCAAACTTACAACTTATTAGCTGTTGGTCCGATGGATATTCCAAAAATTATATCAAAAATGTTGAGGAAATTTTCCCTGGAATTGAAATAAAAGGCAAAGGATTAATTTCCACTGAAGCGTTTGTTTCATTTCCTTTGTTTGGACTTGATCACCCTATTTTAGCTGTTAACTCTCATTTTTTTGAGTTTATAGAAGTAAATTCAGGACAAGTAAAACTAGCCCACGAATTAAATCAAGGAAAGAAATATTCTGTGGTAGTTACGACGGGTGGGGGATTATACCGATATAAATTACAAGATATTATTCAGGTTACTGGATTTCACGAACAAGCTCCACTGTTTTGTTTTATAGGTAAGGATAACCATGTCTCAGACATCTTTGGCGAAAAAATTAATGCAAATCACATAACTTCAATATTCTCAGAGCTGTTTGAAAAATTTGAATTATCTCCTAATTTTTGTATGGTTGCTCCAGAAAAAAATAGAAAAAAACAAGTATCGTATGTTATTTACATTGAGTGTGCCCAGAAAGTTAAAGATAGCATTTTGAAGGAACTTGTGAAAGATTTTGATGTACAGCTTCAAGAAAACTATCACTACAATTATTGCAGGAAAATATCACAGTTGGCCCCATGTAAAATATTTAGAATTCAAGGAAGTGGAGTCATGGATTATACACAAAATCTTCATAGGCATGGTATGAGGGTGGGTGACATAAAACAAAACATATTAGTAAAGGATTTGCACTGGTCAGAGAATTTTAAAGGTAATTTCGTCGTATGATTCTCAGAAAATTTATATATGAATTATACTATGAGAGATCTTATGAGAAACTATTTTATAGCTATTTGGCAATTCGTGAGTTACTGTATGCTGGCTATTCCTTTCAGGTTAATTTTAAACATAAAAAGGAATAAAACAGTCTTTCTTAAGAGCAAAGGATGTATTTTGGTGGCAAATCATCCCTCGAGGATAGACCCATTTATTGCAACTTATTCTTTACCATTAAGACAATTCCTCTCGGTTCTTCCTATTAGATTTGTAACTGCAGAAAAATACATGAAAATTTTTCCTCTAAAATTGGTCATGGCCTCATTTGGAGCATTTTCAACCCAAAATAAGGGTGGGAAAAAAGTTCTGCAAGTTGCCAATGAATTATTGAAAAGAGGAGAAACAGTATTCATTTTTCCTCGTGGATTTCTTGAGATTAATGATAATAAATCTAACCTTACTAAGGTGGGTGCAGTTTATTTACAACGTGAGATTCCATCAGCTCCAATTATTCCAATTAGAATAACAATATCTAATTGCATCACCTTATCTAATCTTGTTAGAAGAAAAATTAAAACTTATGTTAATTATAAGTCATCCGTAAAATATTCAAACTTTTCAGAAGATCTTCAACCACTTGCTGATGACTTGATGAGGAAAGTATATTCAAAATAGTCTTATTTATTAATTATTTGCTCATTTGCCATTCTTCCCCATATCCAAAATGTAACACCAAACGACAAAATTAAAACACCAATCGCAGAAAACCATGAAGCTTTTGCTAGTAATCCAACAAATATTAAAAAAACACCAAGTCCAGTAATAGTTTTTCCAATTAGTTCTAACCAGTATTTACGGTCGTGGTACGATTTTCTTCTATCTCTAAATGTGTGATCTTCCGTCATTTTCCAAACGCCTTAATTTTTTCAGTATTCATTTTAAACAAAGGTAATCCTTTCTTTCTTAATTTGGGTAAAAGCTTTAACAATCTTTCATAACTTTTTACCCACTTATCTACTAATTTTTCTTCTTCGAGAATATAAATGTAACGTTTCTCTAGTTTGTGTAGCATCTCCACATATTCTTCTAACTCCATTAATTTCACAAAAACAGGATAAAAATGAAAATCCTTATCCTCAAGGTAACGTAGCAGGAATGGTAATTGTAACAACAAGGAAATATCTAAAGTTATAGCTTTTTGTATATCTGACTTAGTAAGAACTTTCACTAATTGATTGTTTAAATACACTTTCTGTGTATATTCTCCTAAATTTAAATAAAAATTCTTCAACTCTTGATTATACTTTTTTCCTATACTAACTTCATCACTTACGTTTATGGTTGTAAGTAATCTCTTAATATTTGTTCTATATACTCTTTTTTTCTCTAAAGTTAGAATCCCTTCTTTCTCAGCCTTGGTAATCTCTTTAAGAATTTGAGGTTGAAATAATCTTCCTGAATTGCCGAACCAATCTGCACTTACTTCAGCAAGTGCTTTAGGTTCGGCAAGCGTTGATAATAATACCAGCTTCACATATTTTTTGTTTGTCTCACTCATGATGAAGATACAAACGCACTATCTTTTATAAACTTTTTGTAACTAGAGTAATTAAGTTCTTTTTTTAAGACAATTTACTCTATTTTAGAGAAAGATTTAAATACAAGGTTCATTTTGAAGTAGTACTAAGCTCAATATGAGGTGAAATCAAAATGTACAAACGTGAACCATTAGAACAAGATGAAATAGAATCTTTACGCAAAGCATGCAAGACGTTTGAAGAATCTTTAATCATCAACGTTTTGCTAGAGACAGGCATGCGAGTATCTGAATTTGCCAATTTACGCAGAGATCAGATTTCGTGGCAAAGGGGATGCATAACTACTTATGGAAAAGGTGGGAAACGTCGTGTGATTCCCATGAGTAGTTCAACAAGGTTTTACCTTACCGAATATTTCAAAGACCACCATAAGGTCAAGCATGGGACTAGATGGATACAGAAAATTGTACAAAGAGTAGCAGAACAGGCAGGTTTGATGAAGAAGATCACACCACACGTTCTAAGACATACATTTGCCGTATGCTACTTACATAAAGGCGGTAATGTGAGAGCATTACAGGGGATTTTAGGACACTCCCACATCCAAACTACAGATATGTATCTCAATTACTCAGGAGTACGAGTAATTGAAGATTTTAACAGAATTTGGGAGGTGGAAAATGTTAGTGAATGTTAAGAAAATAATTTGGATTCCTGCCATTCTCATTTTATTTGGTGGCATAGTTAATTTTGTTCATGAATTTTTTGTGTTTCTTACACCTGCTGTTTCCATTTGGATATCTCGTGTAGGGGGAGGGATATTATCTTTAATCATGCTAGTGGAACTTTCTGTCTGGCTTAGAGATAAATTTATCACCCATATTCATGACCCACATAAGAAAATAAAAGAAGCTCATGATCGGATAAATTCAGAAAGAGAAAGAATCAGGAGTTTACTTAATTTTGAATACGAAGGGAAATCTATTGAAGTTTTGCAACAATATAAGGATAAAATAAATAGATTTGAATTTTCAAAAGAAAGTCTTGCCCCATACACAATACAATGGTTTGATCAAATACAAGGCGTAAATGATATTTTAGAAGAAGAGTATAAAGCAATTGAACTTGAAAGATTTGAGAATGATAAAAAATTAATTCAACAAGAAATTGATAAATTAAAGGAAGAAAAACAGCAATTATTAGCTTCAGATGAAGAAAAGAAAATTTCTAAAAAAGAAGAATTTTTTGCTGAAGAAATTGGTGATTTATTACATATCCATGCTGAATATTTAGAGCAAGAACAGAAAGAATGGCTATCGGAAGAAGGTTTCAAACTAGGTAGCCAATGGTGTATTGAGCATAAGAAATCTGAAGAGTTCTTTATTAAAACACGATTTAATGAAGGAGAATCTCATGCATATCTTACTAGTGCGATTTACAAATACGTTAAAGAAGAAGACCCTGAAGCAACAATGCCTACCACGAGAGATGCTGATATTGTTTTCCACAGTGCAGGAATTAGTTTTGCCATTGAGGTAGAAACAGGGAAAGTATATGAAAAAAGTAAAAAAAAATTACAAGAGAAAGTAGATTCTCTGAATGAAAAGTATAAAGAAGATGGTTGGTTTTTTGTTGTCACTAACAAAAACCTTCTTTCAAAATACAAACAATTTGGAAAGGCTGTTGTAAGAAATAATGTCATGGATGAAATTGACTATATCTTCTATCCAGATGGATTTCCAGAAGAATCTACCCCTTAAACAGGGGTGGATCAAATTGCTTCCAAAAGAAGCGTTATTTCTACCCACATCTGAGGGTGGTGCAGGGGTGTTTTTCTAAGGGAATCCTCTGAAAAACACCTCAAATCGCCACCCATATATTACTATGTCAATATTGCTTATTTATAGTATTATTTTTTTTCTTATTTCTTCTATTTGTGCGGGCGAGAGGTTGTCGATAACCTCTTCCATTTTAAGAACGAATTGACGAGCAGTATCAGCATCTTTTTTTAATTTCATCGTATCCAACTCATCTGCAACATAATATTGTGTATCGACTCGTAACTGTTTTGCTAACTGTAATTCTTGATACAATTCTTCAGAAACAAATTCATCAACAAAGATGAATTTTAGCAATGTGACAGTACAATCATGAATCTCTGATTTAATGCCACATTTCTGTAACAAACCATACAGAGAAAAATAACGAGCATAGTATGCTGTGGTTGCAACCCAATCTATCTCATCTTTCTCAGTGGCAGCAGAAAGCATATTCAATGCTGATTTTGCTTTCTTAATGAATGCTTTTGCAAGATTATCATTTGGTTGTTCCACTTTGATGCCTCGTTTCTGTTTCAGACACCAAGTAATATTATCCTTAACTGATCTCATTGTAATACCTCCAAAGAATATTGATAAACACTTCTTGTTCTTGTAACAAAATATGATTTTTCAGCACTTCTATTACTAAAGAATCTTTCATACGCAAACTACTCTCAAAATGTTTTAAAGAAGCTTTCTTAATGTTTATTACCTTTCCATAGGTTTTGCCTATGTTTTTTATTTTTGTTATTTGTGTGGGCTTTATATCGCCAATATGAAACAAATCTATGTCGCTATCTTTCTTCTCCGTTTTCTTAGCGTATGAACCAAACAAAATTAAACTTCCTTCAAAATGAATTAACTCACCAACTAATTTCTTAATAAGGTAATTTTTCTGCAAATATGTTATTGTATGGTATTTCTCCGCTAAAGAAAGAAAATCTCTTGTTAAAATATTGCTTAAATTCAACGAATATACTTTATTCTTACCCATCTTTTTTGGTACAAGTACTTTATCTTCTTCTAATGCTTTCAGATGCGGAAGTAGAGTAACATGATTTTTTTTAAGCAATTTAGCAATTTCCCGCACATGAAACTGTAAAGTATAGTTGCTCCTATACAAGCCTAAAATTTCAAGTTTGCTATTGGTCGCTTTATCTACCATATGGTTGTTGATGTTACCAATTATATTTAAATCTTTCGCCATTTTTAACTAAAAGATTGTAATATCTCTAATTTTTCTTGATATTCATCGTTAGTCAAATCTCCGTTTGCATACTTTAATTGTAATAACTGCAGAGGATTAGTAATATTGGGATTGATTTTACTATTCTTCACATGGCCAAATGCACCATTTATTTTATTCTGCAAATCCTTTTGGCTAATGTAACAATAAATCTGCGTAGTATGAATATCTGAATGACCTAAAGCTCTCTGTACGTAATACAAATCAACACCCTTCTCCAAAAGAAAGGTTGCATACGTGTGTCTTAATTTATGAAAACTGTAAGCATATCTCTGAGTTCCATTGCTTGTCTTTTCTGAAGGAATACGTAATCCTGCTTCCTTCAAGTAACCAGTAAATTTGTGATGCAGGGAACCAGAATTCAATTTTCCACCATATAAGGCTGGCACAACATAATCTGTATCATTAATTTTAAACCACTTCTCTAAAATTGGCTTAAGCTTGCTAGGAAGCATTACATATCTGTCTTTATTCCCTTTCCCTTGCACTACTTTAATTTTCTCGCTCTCAAAGTCCACATCTAGTTTTTTTAAGTCACAAACTTCACTGATCCTTAAACCACAACAAAGTGCTAGTAAACAAGCAATAAAAATATCACATTCCTTGATAATGCTAAATAAAGAAAGTAATTGCTTCTTATTAAACACACTGGGTAATTTCCTGCCCTTCTCCTTAAGTTTTCTTACATTTACCATTTTACATACTCCTAACTAATTGTAAGCCCAGACGCCGTATCTCTTGCTGAATTGAACCCTCTGTTTCTCTTCTTTGCTTATTCCATACTTTACTAGCCTTCTTCTGGCTAATTTGATAATTCTTTAGCTGAAACTTAATCTCTTCAGGAATACGCTCTAATAACGCCCAGCGGTACGCTGTGAAAGGATTGTAACCATTTTCAATCAAAGAATTATATAGTAACTTATGTTTCCCAAGCAACATATTTTTTTTCTTATTGTAATGATATGTTCCTAATTTACTTAGCAAGGGACAGATATTGTGAATTTCTTCCTCTGAAAAGTGAACTCTCACTAAATTTTTAACTTGTTCTAACTCATCAAATATATTTTTACGAACACGTGGCATTTTTTGTGACCTCCAATTTCACATATCTCTCAAATGCCAAAATTATGAGGATAGAAGCCCTTAACTCAAAGGTTCGCAGATTATAAATTAGTTATTTGTAACAATTCGCCTGTATGTGCGGAATGTTTAAAACGCACAAAAGAGTCTTTTTTTTCGACACATTTTTATACTCCTCATTTCTTTATAAATAAACGACGCACGATTGTTGTAAAAACCCTGTGTGCGTTTTTCCCGACGAGCCAAATTGGGGAAATCAACAATTCTTCGTCACTAAATGCTGATTTTGGGATGGTAACGTGCTACTTCCGTAACAGTACCATTCACCTTGAAAGAAATAGGACAAAACCAATCGTGTGCACACATTAACGAAAGTTTTAAATAGTTTGTGCCCATACATATATTATGACTTATGTTGAGACTATCAAAAGAGGAAATAAACAATATTATTATCTTACTAAGAATATTAGGATTGGAACGAACAAATGGAAGAAGATTAGGGTTTACATTGGAGATAAAAAGCCAACAAAAGCAGAAATTAAGAGGTTTGCACAACAAATTGAGAAAAGATTAGAGAAAGAAGGATTAATAAGATCTGAATTTACTTATCTTTCAAGTGTAGATGCAGAAACTCTCCAAGATTTGAATGAAGGTTACAAAGATTGGTTAAAGAAAACTCCTGATAGCTTGAAGAAAAAGTTTTATGAAGATTTTGTGATTAGATTTACGTATCACAGTAATGCAATTGAGGGAAATAGGCTTACTTTGCGTCAAACTGCTCTTATTCTTAAAGATAAAGTAATTCCATCTGGAATACGAGCATCTGATTATCACGAAGCAGTTAATGGAAAAGAATGTTTAGAATTTCTAAAATCCTACAAAGGAGAAATAAACAACAAGCTAATAGAAAAAGTAAATGGAATTTTGACGAAAAATACTGACGTTGTTTATGGTGGGAGAATTAGATTCTTTGATGTAGAAATAATTGGTTCTAAACATGTTCCCCCAGATAATGAGCGAGTAAAGAAATATTTGCTCAATATGTATAAATGGTATAGTGCTAATAAGAATAAGCTTCATACGTTTGAGTTAGCAACCATGATCCATGGAAAATTAACGTGGATTCATCCATTTGAAGATGGGAATGGAAGAACTGCTCGTGCAATTATGAATTGGATATTGATGAAGAAAGGTTATCCTATGTTTTTTATTCCGTTTGAGAAAAAAGAGAAATATTACATGTATTTGGAGGAATATGACAAAGGATATTATAAAAAATATGTTGCTAGTATGTTAAAGCTGATTATTGACCAGGTTAATTATGGGCACAAGAAAAAGAAAGAATGAGTTGTATGGGCACAAATAGTCATTAGGAAGGAGTCGGACTCCTCAACACCGCTGAGAGCATTGCAACACCTTGTTCAGTAAAAGCATATGGCAAATATCGCCTTCCTCCCCTATTTTCATTTGAGGTCTCAGATTGTGACCTCAAAGCATCAAATTCAGATTTAGTTAATTGAAACATAAAGTTACTTGGAAAGCGCTCCTTATTACGGTTCACTGCTTGGTTCAATACTTTAGTTTTAACCTGATAAAAATAAGCTAAATCACTATCCAAGATTACTTGTTTTCCTCTAATATTGTAAATCTTATACTCAATTTGTTTAATAGTATTGGCAACTCCATTTTCCATTATAAACATACAGAAATCACATTATATAAACTGAAGTTGTATGAACTAATAATACAGAATCACAAAGCTTCAGAAATCAACTCGCTGACATCTATTTTATTAGTTGCATGTTCAACTGTATTGGTAGAGATTACTTTTATTCCCTTTTTTTGCAGTTTTTCTACCGCTCCTTCCATGAATAAGCCGTGGATGCATATTGCCGTGATTGATTTTGCTCCCAATTTTTTGGCCGTTTTTGCCGCTTCAAGGATGGTATGACCTGTAGAGATGATATCGTCGACTATGATGATATTTTTGCCTTTGATTTGAATTGGTTTGATCATTTTGGAAGCTACATGTCTTGATGAGTATCGTGTTTTTTTGAAACATGTAACTTCACAACCTACTTGTTTGGCAATGGATTCCGCCCATTGAAAACTTTCCCAATCAGGTCCGATGATGGCTGGATTTTTTATGTTCTTTTTTAAATATTTAGCAATAACAGTGCTTGCTGTGAGTTTTTTGGTAGGTATTTTGAAAATATCTTTTAAAGATCTGTAGCGATGTAGATGAGGATCGATGGTGATTATTTTATTAATTGAATTGTTAAGTAGTTTGGCCATTACTCTGCTACTGATACATTCACCTGGGTTGAAGCGTTTGTCTTGACGCATATAGGCTAAGTATGGTGCTATCAGGATTACTCTTTTTGCTCCTAAATCCTTAGCTGTTTCTGCAGCGAAGATTATATCAAATAATGATTGATCTGAATTAGGTTGAAATGATTGCATGATGATGAGCTTATTTCCTTTTAGTTTTGTGTTGTATTTTAGGTATATATCTCCGTCTGGAAATGAAGATAGAGTGGTATTTGTGTAAGCTATTCCTAATTTTCTTGCTAAGGCTTTAGCTATTTTTGTAGAGTTTCCTAAGTCTGTGATGATTGTTTTCATTTTATGCTATGGTTATTACTATCTGTATTCCGATGAGTTAAAGTATACTTCTAATTTTACTGCTTGCCAATCTATTTCTGAACCAGGAGATGTTAATTCCACAGTTGTTTGGCTTGAACTTGCTACACTTGCGTTATCTCCTTCATAGACTGCCAAGATAGATTGGTGAGAGGTAGGCAGGGAAGATGTATTCCACAGTAAATTAGCTTTTCCGTCTTCATCGGTAGTTTGGGATCCGATGAATTCTTCTGTGTAGAAGTCTACTTTCTTCCCTGCCACGGGGGTGTTGTTGTCATATGTTAAAACGGTTTGAATGTTAATTATTTCTCCTATGAATGCTTTGATTTTGTTTGTGATGATGTTCAAGATTGTTGTTTGAGGGACGGCTGGAGACTCCTCTGGTAAGGACAGGATAAGGGTGTCTGTACCATTCTGAGGAGCCTCCGGCAGGGAGGTGTTGAGTGTGATGTTTTCTTTATTGTTTATCAGAATACTTTGATTGAGTTCAATTTGAGTTGTATTGGAGATATTAGACGTTTTTTCCAATGAAAAGCTACCGTTGTCAATTGGTGCAATTACGGAACTATCATTACCTGCTGCTAGGGCTAGAAGTGATGGTAGTGATAAGACTAAAAGTACAGAGATCATGTTCGAATTCGTGCTTTTTTATCCATCATTTTTTTTGGAACCAGGCTGTAGCTTTGCCTATGGTGAAATTACTTACTTTTCCTTTAATTTGTAGCTTAAGGCAATACCTATCGGCTGTATGCCAAGCGATTCTCAGTTTTTCAGAAATTTCTCTTGTTGAAAGAGGTCGAGGACTAGCTTTGATTAGGTTCAAAATAGCTTTGTCTACACCTCTTTTTGTCATTTGTGCTTATTTCAAGCTAAAAGAAGATTTTTGTTCTTTATAAAAGTTCGCATTTTACTTACAGATAAATATAATTTATATTACTTACTAATTATTAACACATATATTCGCAGTTTTAAAGCTAAAAAAAGAGTTAGATTTAAATCGAACTATTTTGAAAGATAATTAAGATTATCTTAAAGGAAGAACATAGATTTAACTTTTTGGATGTAAGGGGTAAGAGTGCTAACATTTATAATCTATTGAAGAATACTACGAGTATAATTTAAGAGGTGATTATATGTGTTTGAAATTTAAAGAATATTTTACAACCGGAGAAGGGCTGCTAAGATTAGGTATTTTTGGTAGTTTTCTAGGCCATGGAGTTTTTGCTTTACAGGTTAAACAAGGCTGGCTGAAGTATTTTTCAGCAGTTGGTTTAGCAGAAAGTAGTGCCAGTACTTTGCTACCTTTAATTGGTGTTATGGATATTGTTGTTGCTTTGTTGGCTTTGTTTTATCCGCTGCGTATTGTTTTGGCTTGGGCAGGTGTTTGGGGTTTATGGACGGCTTTGCTGAGACCTTTGGCAGGAGAGCCAATTTGGGATTTTATTGAGAGATGGGCCAATTGGGCGGCACCGTTGGCTTTGTTGGCATTGCAGGGTTGGCCGAGTACTGCAAAGGCGTGGTTTAAGGTTCGTGATGGGGCTAAGAAGAAAAGGTGATTTTTTGCCAATACCGCATATCCCTACCCCGCCCTAAAAGGAGAGATACACGATGTAACATAGATTGTATATCAATACTTTTTTTGACATTCACTTATAATCTCTTTTTAATTGTCAAAAAAGAGAAACTGATCACCACCAGTGAATACAGACAATCATGAAAATGTGTTTAAAGAATTCGAGAAAAGAAGATCTTTCAAAATTCATTTAGAAGCTACTTCTTTAAATTTTTTTAATTCCTGCTTTTTGGCTACGACTTCCTTCTCTTTTTTCTTTACAGCTTGTTTAATTTTCTTTTCATCCTTTTTTAATTCCTTTTTCTTAACTTCTAATATTTCTTTTTCCTTTCTAACATTTTTTACAGGTTCCTTAGATTTCAAACGCTCTACCCTAGTCCACCATTTTTTGGAAATGTAGCCAATTCCCAGGAAGAAACCCAATAATATTATTAGTAATAGTAGAGCCGCCAAAATAGAGTAAATGTCTATAGGAACCATGCTGTAAATCAATGTGATCATAACATATGCGGTTAAGTTAATTGGTAATGGGGAGGATAGGAAGTACCCTATTTTTTTAGGTAAAAAATGATTGAAATTGACAAACATTAGTACGATCCCTTCAAGTAATAAAAGAGATACTAAAATTATGGCACCAATGGAACGGCCATCACTAAAGATGTTTCTGAATAAGTCGACAGAAACGAAGATTAAGATGAAACTATTACTCAAGGCTGTATTCCAACCAAGTTCCTCGTCTTTGTATTTAGCGAAGTATACTGTCATTAAAACAATTATTAGTAGTAAGGGTAAGATTATCCAAAACATATTGGGAACACGAATAGGTGCTGTTAGCAGTTCCATAAACCTAGCAAAAAATAATTCAACCATATATTCAGGATAACAAATTAGAATTTAAATGTATCGAATTGCATTTATGTATCCAGATTGATTATATTTTATATTTTTCTTTCGAATATTATCCCAAGTTTCAAAAGAACATTTATGTAGTAATTATTGTTAGAGGTATTATGGCCTTTATTTACAATAAACTCAAAAGAGAGGATAAGTATCTGTTCAGAATAAATTGTAGTAAACAAGAGTATTCATTGCTGAGATCGCAATATCATAACGTCTTTTTTTTTCATGATTCTATGCAATCCAAAGATGCCAAGTCATATGCAACTGGGCTTCAAGAATCATGCAAATATTTCCAAATACCTTTCGGTTGGACGCTTGCTAGACTTAAGAAAAAAAAGGAAGTAAATAGAGTTGCTAGATGTCAAAGAGTTGATTTACCCGATAGAACGGTTTTCATCTATACTATACAGAAGTGTCAGTAACTTTCTTCGTCAGTTTTACAAACGCTGTAGATGAAGATGATTTTTTCCGGAAGATCTATTTTTTGACAGTTAATTTTTTGCTCAAAATCCACACCATGGCGTAGTTGTTTTGGTATTAAAAAATATTTTGTCGTACCTTTTTTACCCCTAGTACTTACAAATGTTTGGTTGTGAGTGATGTTATCTGAGAAGATATGCACATTATCTATCTGCCCTTGAAGTTGAAGAGCCTCTTGATAATCAAGCAGCAATTCTAAGACTATATTATTTTCACTTTTTATTTTTGAACTTACAATCATTCCCATGCGTATCACCTTTTATTTTTTATCATTTATTAATACAATAAAAATAGAACAGTTATTAAGAATATAAAGAAATGTAGTATTTTGTATAACTACACCATACTAATAATAATTACTAAATTATATTTTTTTCTTTAAAACTAAAGTAACATCCCTCACCTAGAATAATGTGATCAAGTAATTCTATGCGCAACATGTTGCCAGAATCTTGTAAATATTCGGTTGTGGCAATATCGGTATCACTTGGCGTGGGATCTCCTGAAGGATGGTTGTGTAATATAATTACGGATGCAGCATTATGTTGTAAGGCAGGTCTAAATACTTCCCTAGCATGCACAACAGAAGCGTCGAGGGTTCCTTTGAAGAGCATTTCTTCCTTTAGAATGTTGCGTTGTGAGTCTAGATATACAGCAAAGAGGTGTTCTTGTTGTAAGTTCCGTATTTTTGGTAAGTACTGATTAGCAATATCTTTGGGTTGACTGATGTTAACTTTCTTTACATTATTGGCTTCAAATCGCCTAGACAATTCAAAGCAGGCTACTATTTGCGACGCCTTGGCTTTACCTATGCCTTTATTTTTTGTTAGCTCCACAACATTTATTATAGATAATTCTGCCAAGGAATATTTTCCTAGTATTTTTCTAGATAATTCTAGTACATTTTCTTGTTGGTCCCCTTGCCGAATGATTAGGGCCAGGAGTTCCGTATCAGAAAGATTGGCAACACCTTGTCTGTGCAATTTTTCACGTGGTTGTTCTTCTAGTTTATAGTTTTTTAATTTCATGTTATTTATGTAGAGAGATAATGTAAATAGTTTGTTATGAGTTTTGGGACATTTGAACTGAATTCTGCATCCGGAATTCAGGTTTAGTGACTATTAAATCAAATTATGTGCACAAAATACTTGAGTAAAATTTAAATACGAATTACTATTTGGAATTTCCGAGGTGTGAGATGTTAAAGAATTCATTTATTCATATTCCTGGGGTTTGTGCCGATACAGAGAAGTTGATTTGGCAGAATAATATTCTTAATTGGCAGGAGTTTGGTTCCAAGTGCGAGTGTCTTGCTTTACCAGAGGCTAAGAAAAAACTGATTCATCAGCATATCGGCTCATCCCTTCTTGCCTTAAGAAACCAGAAGTTTAATTTCTTTAAGAATTGTTTGAATGAGAACCAGCATTGGCGTTTGTATAATGAGTTGAAAGATAAATGTTGTTTTTTAGATATTGAAACGACTGGTTTAAGTAAACATTATAATGATATTACTACAATTGGTATTTTTAATGGACATGAAAGCAAGGTATTTGTTAAAGGTCAGAATATGCATGAATTTGTGGAAGAGATTAAGAAGTATGAAATGATTGTTACCTTTAATGGCAAGACTTTTGATTTTCCTTTTATTAAGGAGAAGTTTCCAGAGATTTGTTTGGATAAAATCCATATTGATTTACGCTATCCATTGGCTAGGTTAGGATTTAAAGGTGGTTTGAAAAAGATTGAACGTGATTTAGGAATATCTCGAGAGAGAGAATTGGCTGATATGGATGGGCGGCAAGCTGTTCGTCTTTGGTATGCGTATAAGCGTGGTAATCTGGAAGCGTTGGAATTGTTGAAGAAGTACAATATTGCAGATGTGGAGAATTTATTGCACTTAATGGAATTTACTTTTGATAAGATGAAAGAGAAGGAGTTTTTGTCCATAATAAGATAACTATTTAGGAAGGAATTTTAGACCAAAACCTTTATATAGTCTCCTCACAAATTAATATTATTAATATACGGCAGAGACAGAGAGTATCTAAATCGCAATGATACAAGACGCTTATTCTGTTTCAAATAAAATAGTACGTGTAGGAGATAATAAAATGAATAGTATTAGTCAATTTGCATCGATGCAAATTAAACCAGAGATCGTAACAGCTTTAGAGCAAGAAGGTATTGTTACGCCAACAAATATACAGGAAAAAGCCATTCCATTAATCAAAGAAGGAAAAGATGTTATTGGTATGTCTAGAACAGGTTCAGGTAAGACAGCTTCTTTCGGTATTCCATTGCTTGAAAAAGTAGTGCCTAAGCAGGGTGTGCAAGGATTAATTTTAGCACCAACTAGGGAGTTAGCTAATCAAATTTCCAATGAATTGAGAAAATGGGGTAAGAATTTAGATATTAGAATTGCCACTGTTTTTGGTGGAGTTGCTCTAGATCCACAAACTGATAAGATTGCTGTTTCAGAGATCGTAGTAGGAACACCAGGTAGAATTTTGGATCATTTAGAGAGAGGAAATTTGGAATTAAATGGATTGAATTGTTTTGTTTTAGATGAAGCTGATAAGATGGTAGAGATGGGTTTTATTGAACCGATTGAATACATCCTTAAAGCTACACCAGATAATCGACAGATTGTGCTGTTTGGAGCTACTTTGTCTACTGAACTTGACTATCTAAAGAATAAATATATGAGTGAAGTTGCTGTTGCAGAATCAGAATTGCAAGTTGAAAAGGATTTGTTAGAGCAGTATTACTACAATACCCAGCCGCATCAAAAATTTTCTTTGTTAGCTCATTTGATAACGCAAGAAGAAACCGATAGAGTGATGATTTTTTGTTCTAAGAGAAGCACTGTTGAGTTAGTACATAAGAATTTAAGAGCAAATGGAATTAAAGCTGAGATGATTCACGGTAAGATGCGACAGAATAAGAGATTACAAGTAATTGAGAGATTCAATTCTGATAAGTGTAATATTTTAGTGGCTTCTTCAGTAGCGGCTAGAGGTTTAGATATTAGGAATGTTTCGCACGTCTTTAACTACGATTTAGGTCAGGACCCTCAAGAATATATCCATAGAGTCGGTAGAACGGCTCGCGCTGGTGAGAGTGGTAAAGCAATTACTTTGATCACACAGCAAGATTATGCTGTTTTTAATCAGATTCTGGATAGGTTCAATGTTGATCCGCAGGAGTTAGAAGCAGGAGAATTTCCTAAGCTTAGATTTGATGCTGGTATGCGTAGAGGAGGTAATTCTTTTCGTGGCGGACAAGGTAGAGGTTACCAAGGCAGGGGAGGCTCAAGAGGATATCAAGGTAGTAGACCACCTAGGACTGGAAGTCACAGAAGTCAAAGTAACAGTTACAGAGCAAGAAGTAGCCAACCTAGAGCTGGAAGTCACCGAGGGCAGGATAGAAGTTATTAATTTTTTGTTTCCTTTGTTACACTTAAATCTTTTTCAGATATAAGATACTTGGCTTTTAAAAAAAGCGCCACCGGCCGGACTTTCAGCCTTTACAAATTTGTTTCTCGGTGACTAAGCTTGTAAAACAAGCGCAGTCGCCATTTGCTAAAACCTTGTAAAAGTTTTGAACCGGCAATTCCCGAAGGAACTGGTTGTTGAGCCGCATGCAGAGTTCCGCATGCGGTTTCAAGACCAGCGCAATATTTCCCATTGAGCGGGTTACAGCATGCTGAATCCCGCCCAGTTCCGGATTATGCGACAGTGGCAAAGCCCCGAAGAGCTAGTGTATTAGAAAGTATGTGCTTTATAAAATTTTAGGTTCTAATCAGAATTGAGAGTAGTAGCAACAATTACACCAAACATTTAAATAAGTGAGCTCACTTAATGAAATTATGACTAACATAACATTAAGTATTGAAGATTCAATCTATCAAGAGATGAAGAAACATTCTGAAATTAAATGGAGCGAGTTTGTTAGAAAATCCATAAAGCAAAGATTAGAATTGTTGGGAAAAATTGAATACAAGCAAGAAAGTACTTTTACTATGCTGGCATCACAAGAAGTCTTGAAAAAAGAATGGGATAATGAGTTTGATGATCGGTGGGATAATGTTTAGACAAAGAGATATAGTTTTAATTCCTTTTCCATACACTGATTTAACAGGAACAAAACAAAGACCAGCTTTGATAATTTCTAATAATTTAGTAAATAAAACTCAAGATAGAATTTGTTGTTTAATTACAAGTAAGCCTACCAAAGAAGGAATTTCAATAAACAATTTTGAGTCTGGAAAGCTACCGTTCAAGAGCTGGATAAAACCACGCCGCTTATTTACGATTGATAAACATATAATTAAAAGAAGTTTGTGCAAAATATCTCCAGATTTACATAAAGAACTAATTTTAAATATTAACCAAATTGTAAAGTGAGATATTTAATAACAGTAATCCCTATTTCAACCTAATTGTTTCCAGGTTTTTTGGAGCCGTTGTTTCAATTCGATATGCTTTATGTAAACTTGATGCCAAATCTAAACAACGGCTTGCCTCTCCATGAACTACCACAACTTTACGAGGCTGAGGATTGCATCTCTTTACATAGTTCATTAATTGACGTCGATCAGAGTGATTTGTTATCTCAACTTTGTGTACTTCCATATTTACGACTAAATGTGGATTCTTGGCTCCAGGCACCATGACATCTTTTTCTCCACTTCTTATTCTGGATCCCAAACTTCCAGGAGGTTGATAACAACTGAAGATGATTGAATGCTTTTTTCCACCAGCCAGATGTTTCAGATATTCTACAGATGGACCACCTGTGAGCATGCCCGATGTTGCTAAAATTAAGCATGGTCCTTCATCTTCAATTACTTGCATTCTTTCTTTATTTGAACCTATTTTCTTGAAGATTGGAGAGAGAAAAGGATTACTTTCTTTGTGGAATATTTGCTGCCGAAGGTTGCGATTTAAGAATTCTGGATAGGCAGTGTGAATTGCCGTAATATCCCATAACATACCATCCACGTAGACTGGTGCATCTGGTATTTTCTTTTCTCGCATTAGTCTTTCGACTATGACCATTACTTCTTGCGCTCTGCCCGATCCTAGTACTGGCATGAGTACTTTTCCACCGCGCCTGAATGTTTCGTCAATGATTTTTACCATGTATTCGTCGGCCTCCTGCTCAGCCATGACGTTGTCTTTTCCACCATAGGTTGATTCTATCATTAATGTTTCTAATCGAGGAAATTGTGTGTTTCCTGGCTCCAAGACATTGGTTCTAGCATATTTTAAGTCTCCAGTGTAAGCAAAGTTGTGAAGTCCGTTACCAATGTTAAAGTGTACGATAGAACTTCCCAAAATGTGACCAGCGTTGTAGAATGTTAGTCGAACGTCTGGCGTGATATCAGCTACTTCATCGTAATCAAGCGTGATAGTATGTAATACCATTTTGCGTACTTCTTCACTGGTATAAATTGGTTCCTTTCCTTCAGCCCGTTGAATTTTTACCATGTCCAATTGCAATAGAGACATGACATCCCTGGTTGGTAAAGTACAATATACAGGTCCTTCATATCCAAATTTGAATAGATAAGGTATTAAACCACTGTGATCAAGATGAGAGTGAGTTACTACAACTGCATCTATTTCTTGAATGTTAAATTCTGGTGCATCTAGGTAAGGATATGATTCTGGTCCATCCTGTCCCGGATCAATACCGCAGTCAATTAGTACACGGGATTCTGGTGTTTGAATTAAGAAGCATGTTCTTCCAACTTGTCTTGATGCTCCTAAACAACTAAGTCTAATCCATTCGTGCTTTTTTGTTCTTAACCAACCATCATAAACTCGGTGACCTGTTTTGTCTAAGAATTTTTTTCTTTCTGTTGCATTTTCATATAATACGGACCGGATACTTTCAATTAGTTTAGATCTTAATGGTGGGACTCGCTTTACATGCACGACCCACATTGTTTTTGCTGAAATTTTACGTAAACTTTCACCTTGCTTGCCAATTACTAAGCCTGGTTTATCAGCATGAATTATTACTTGAGACCGAGGAGGATCAAAGATTAAATCTTGCACTCCAGCTTCCGGCATAACCATTTCTTTGATTACTTTTTCAGCTTCTTCCATTTCCATACACAATGACGGATCTGGCCTTAGCTCGATTCTTTTTTTGAATTCTCTTACCGCAGCACGTATTGTTCCTTTATTATCTACAAAGTAATCTCTATCTTTAGTATATAACACTAAGTTGGCACCTTCAAATGCCGCATTGTCTATTTTCCCTTCCGGGAGTACTTTAATTACTTCTTTTAATATGTCTGCCATTTTAACTCCAATTCCCTCAAATTCACCTAAAAATAATTTTCAAAAAAAAATTAAAGCGTTGCAACCAAGTCTTTGTTCATTGCCCATTTAATCTCATCTTTATTTACCACAACTATATTAATACCATTTCCTGAACAGCTGTCTCTTTGCAGTGCTGTGTTTATGGCTGTAGTTACTAATTTTATGCCTTCCTCAACACTAAGATCTTCTTTCCATTGTGTTTCCAAGACTCCGTAAGCAAATACACTTCCGCTTCCTGAGGAGATAAATTTTTCCACATGTGTTACACTTCCATCCGGAAATAAATCGTATAAGTGCAGACCGCTATCATCACGTCCACCCATTAAAAAGTGGGCTACTCCAGGAAACATACTGGGTTTTCTTAAATTTCCGTAACACATACCACCTAGGAGGTTGGCTGCTTCCTTTGCTGTGACTCTCTTGTTGGTTCTTATTTCTTTCAATTTCAGTTCAGCTCTAATTAATTTGATTATTAACTGAGCCTCCGATACAGATCCAGCGATTGTTACTGCATAATCATCAGAGATGATATGTACTTTTTCAGCCTTCTTATCCACAATCATGTTTCCCGCCGTGGCTCGCTTATCAGCTGCTAGTATTACTGCATCCTTACATACTATACCTACTGTCGTAGTTCCTGTCTTTAATTGTTCATCCATATTTTAACACCCAGAATTCCTGATTTAACCTCTGTTTTGATGTGTGAAATGGAATCTGCTTTATAAATTTTTTGCATTAATCTAGGATATTGAGCGGCGTATGGCATCCAACCTGCAGGCAGGACTCTGTATGCAGCTCAGTGGCACCGTCTAAACTTCTTCTCCAATTCATTAGATTCAACTTTGATCATAGTTGGCCTACCATGAGGGCATGTAAAGGGATCTTTACATTTTGCTAATTCCTTGATGACTAAATTCATTTGAGTAGTGGTAAGTTCTTCCCCAGCCATATGTGCTGAACGGCAGGCCATTCTTGTGATGATTATTTCCTGAAATTCCTCCAAAGTATTTCTACCTGTAGAAAGCGTATCCAGAAATTCTTTCAATATTTCACTTGATTGCAGACGATTGAATAAAAGTGGTTTTGTTTTAAGAACGTAAGAATTTTGTCCAAAGTGTTCCAGCCTAAAGCCATATTCATTTAATTTATGTTGATGTTCTTCTACTAGTATTTTTTCCTTGGATGAAAATTCAATGATGTCTGGTTGTAGGAGAGTTTGGATTTCTACATTTTGTCCTAGATATTGTTGCATGAATTTTTCGTATAGTACTCTTTCATGTGTAGCATGCTGATCCAAATAAAATAAACCACCTTCTGTTTCAGCCACAAAGAATGTTTTATGTATTTGACCTAATATTTTTAAACTAGGAAATTTAGTAGTATGTATTTCTACTTGTGGTTGTTGATACACTACGGAATTTTCATTAGAATCCTCTTCAAGTGCAGCATTGAGTACTGAAGATAATTGTTCTTTAGTTGTGATTACAGGCTTTTCACGCACGTGCAAAACGGCCTGTTCCGATTGTTCATAGGCGTATTTTGTTTCTTTTTTGCTAGATTTTACAGTTGGCCTACCGAATGTCAGCTGCTCTTCCACGTTTACAATTGGTATGAGGTTATATTCTCGGAGTGTTTTTTTGATTGCTTCTTGAAGCGATTTATTTACCAAGGTAGATTCTTCAATTTTTATTTCAGTTTTTTGTGGATGAATATTTACGTCTACTTTTTGCGGGTCAAGTGTTAAATCTAATACAAAAGTAGGGTGTTTTCCCACGAATAGCATGGAGTGATATCCTTCATATACAGCTTTGGATAATTCCTGATTTTTTATCCACCTTTTGTTTACGAAAAATGCCTGTTGGTTTTTGTCATTCCTAGCATCATATGGAGCCCCGATATATCCTGATATTTTCAAAAATTCGTTTTCATATTCAAGTTTTAATAGTTTCTTAGCTGTGCTTGCCCCATATATCGTGCCAATGTTGTCTTGCTGATCTTCCATTGCTGGTGAGTTTAATAAAATATGTCCTTCATGTGTCAATTTGAATGAAATATTGGGATAACATAATGCATAGTGCGTGATTACATCAATTATATGTCTTAATTCTACGGAGTCAGATTTTAAGAATTTCTTCCTGGCAGGAGTGTTGAAGAAAATATTACGAATTTCAATTGTTGTTCCTTGCTCAGCCGCAATGATGCCAGAACTGATGGTACTCCCAGCCTCGATGATTAAATTAAAGCCTGCAAATTCATTTTGTGTTTTGGTGATGATAGATACTTGAGAAACGGCAGATATACTGGCTAGAGCCTCACCCCTAAATCCTAAAGTTGAGATGGAATATAGATCTAATTCATTTTGCAATTTACTTGTAGCGTGACGCAATATAGATTTTTTTGCATCTTCTTGAGTCATACCCTTACCATTGTCCGTTACGCGAATTAATTTCTTTCCAGAATCCTGAATATCAATTATGATTCTGCTTGCCTGTGCATCTAAACTGTTTTCCACTAATTCTTTTACCACTGATGCTGGCCTTTCTACGACCTCTCCAGCTGCTATTTTATTGATAAGATCTTCAGAAAGTACTTTGATAGGCATAACTACTATTGAGAGATTTAGTTTATATTGATTGTTGTGCTTTAGCCTAATATTCACAATCAGATAATTGTAGTGGCGAATATTCTAGATCGGGTCTTGATTTCTCTTTTTTCAGAATTAAGGCTCGCTTATTTTTATGATACAAACCAAGTAAGGACCTTGCATTTCTTATTTTTTCTCGAGGTATTTGCTTTCTGTGTCTTTTGATATAGCCAAGAAAATTATTCAAACATGTAGTACCTTCACTATGATATTGCAAATTTTTGGTGGCTTTGAAGAGTTTGTAACTTACTTGCCCAAGTGCATAACTTGCCAATGCCTTCTCTTTAGGATTGTCAGTAGTTTCTACCAACAATGCTTGACTTACATAACATCTTTGCAGTATAAGTTCATTTTTATTTGAATCATGTAGATTCATCCAAATACCTACACTATTCTTAAAGCATTTATTAGCACTTTTCCTTTTTCCCAATTGCAAATATCCTTCTCCAGATTTATCATAATGGCGAGCAATAGCCTGCTCAATCTTTATGTCATTTTTTAAGGACAATTGATCTTGTGCCAATCCTGCCAGCCTAAAGTGACAATCCGCAATGGCCAGGGGATCATCAAGGACTTCCAATATTTCTTCTTCCATTGTGTAGATATTTTGTATAAGTCCAAATTTTTTGTCAGTACATACTTTTGCATTAAATACTACATTTCTCATTTTACCCATTATAGATTTGACTGCTTTATAACTGGAACTGGTATTCATAATACCTCTTTTGTCTATGAGATTCTTCAAAGAGTTAAAGGCTCTTTTTCCCCAAGTAAATTTATCATCAACCGTTAATTCTTCTTCATTTATACAATCAGTGAATACTTCCTTAGCCAATTTATATAATTTCGTAGAGGGACCGAATGACCTTACTCCTAACCTATCGCGAATGCTTATACTTTTGGAACCGAGTTCATAGGCTTCATCAGCCTCAGCAAGAGATCCCGTTTCTCTATATAATAGGTGAGATATTTCTGCTGCTCTGCATAACGATCTAGATGCATAGTTTCCGTCATGATCCATATTCATTTCTGCTGATTGAGTGGCAAAGGATTTTCCTTCTCGCAACCAGAAAGCATCAAAATCATGATTATATAATTCGAAACAAACATCTGCATTATGAGATAATAAATGGGAATGAAGAGATCTACGATTAGATTGTCCTAATCTTGGTGTTGCTTGTAACTTGTTAATTCCTTCAAGATGATAGACATAAACTGTTTGCAAATGACTAGATAGACAATGCTTATCTTCCTTTATTAAATCGGTTAAACTCTTGGTGAGCATTTTGATCTGTGGAATTTCCATTTCAGCTATACTTGAATTCTCAGCCACAAAATTGGCCAGGAAATCCTTATCATGTTGACTAAATTTACCGTTCCTAGTTCTATTAAGTATTTTCTTCAGATTAGACATATATTGTATATATATCACTTCTCATTTAAAAGATTACTCCTTAAGAATTATGAAAAAGCTAATGAAATAGGCAAACTTTTATAAAAAAAACATCTCTACTATGAACATAAAGTTGATGATGTTTCTGGAGGTATAAAATGAGTGAAATAGAGGATTTATTAAATACAATTAAGAATATTGATTTCTCTGCCGAGAACCATCTTGGAGTTCAGAAAGTTATTGAAACCGAGCTTGCAAAATGGATGATTTGTTACTCAGTGCCAAAAAAACCATTTGATAATATTAGATACCAAAATCCCGAATAGTATCGTAGTTGATGGTGTAACCTATGCTCCCAATGAATTAGTTTGTGATGTTGATTTAATTATTTGTTTACATGATACTAAGTTAGGAGTTGAGAAGGCTGGTTTGAGTGAGAAGACTGTTGTAGTTGATATTGGTTTGGATAATTCTAAGACTATTTTAGAAAGTGATGAAATTAAGATAGAGAAGGTTTAATTGGATAAGTATTCTTCTTTTTTAACATATTCAACAATCTTTTCAAAGGCTTCGTTAACAACAGGGACATCTTTTAAATGTCCAAAGATTCTTCGCAGTTTTTCTTCTGACCAAGTACCCCAGTAACTCTTGTAATCCAAAAAATGCATAAGGGCATCAAATGAATCTATGGCTTTGGCAAATTTTGCCTCAGGTGTTTCTTTTGCTTCAAATTCTTCAAATAAGTCATGAAATTTCTGACCTAGTGCTTTAGGAAGGTGTTCTTTTATGAGATGAGCAGCGGCCTTTTCTTGTTCAACTTTATTCTTGCGGCCCTCATAATCGTCCACTGCAACATCACCGCATTCGATTTCTACTACATCATGATACATAATTAATTCATAAATTTTCAATCTGTTCAATGTTGGATCATTCATAATATTTAAGAAATAATCAGCTAGAATAAGTGCACTCCAAGTATGTTCAGCGGGACTTTCTTGACGCTTTCCAACAGGACCTACTCGTTCTACATGTTTTAGTTGATACAGTTTTCTTAATTTATTGATCGTTTCCATTTAACCAAGAATAACCTTTTTTGTTTTTTATACCTCTTAACTCTGCATACTTTTCAGGACCGTACAATTTAATATATCTTTCCCTGAATTGATAATGTTTATCAAATATAGCGTTAATAAATTTTGTATGTATCTTTTTCCATTTATTAGGATTCTCTCTCACAAATTTTGCCCAGCGTTCTATTTGCTCAGTTTTGTCATCTCTCATAATCTTTATTTCTTTTTCCTTATTTCTTGAATTTTTTCATCACTTAAAAAACTAACTACATGACCGTTTACAGCATAATCAGCTTGAAAAACAATATCTTCTCCCTGCATTACTTGTATGCCGTTTAAGTAAATATTATCTGTACCATTGATCTTCTTCCCTTTAAACTTAGTAGTACTATAAATCCTTACCTTTTCACCATTATCTATCCTAGTTGATTTTTTTAAGTATACTGGCCTAGTTAGGGCTTCCACATGTAACATTAATTCAGACTTGCTTGACTTGTAGCTGATGGAAAGCTAGAATCCTTCTCATATGATTTCTGCACTATCGTATCTAAGTGAGGTACTTCTTTGGGGTCCCTATTTTCAAAAAATTGATATAATTTATCCATTCTCAATACTCACTCAACTTTTTACTATAATGCAATAGTGTAGCATTGCCTTCTTTACCTGCTATTTTTTCTGTGCCTATAAATTTTCCTTCTTTTAATTTGACAACACGTCTGTAGAAACTTTTGTAGCTCATTTCTCCACCCATTTTAGTGTAGTTTTCATATACTTCACCTGCCTTTTTCCCACTATGATCTTTTATTAAGTCCAGTATCAATTGTAATTCCTCCCCCAGGCCTTCTTTTGGTTTGATGTGGAAGTCATCGACTTTCTTTATGGCCTCTGCTGTGTGTTGTAGCGTGATTTTTCTACTGTTTTTTTCCTCAGCGAGGTTGCCTGTTTCTCGCATTAAGTATAATCCTATGCGCACATCTTTAGTTTCTGTTGCTCTTTCAACTATTTCAGAGAATGCTTCTTCATCCCAGCAGGATTGTACAAAGGCATATTCCATTCTTTGGCGTAGTATTCCGGCCAATTCTGCTTGATTGTAGGGACGAAAGAATAAGAATTCCGGCCCAAGTCTACTTCTGATGCGTTCATCTAGATCTGAGTAGCTGTCTCGGTAATTTGTGATTAGAAAGATAGATTTGCGATAAATATCTTCTAATATTGTGTATAAAAAATCCAAGTCTTCCAGTTTGTCTATTTCATCAAATACGAATACGGCACTACTTTTGTTCAATTTTTGTTTAACTAGACCAAAGAGTTCAGTTGTTTTTTTGTTCACTAGAAATTTAAATCCAAGTTGTTCACAAATGTTGTAAAATATTTTGAAAGTGGTATTATCTTTCCAGCAATTGACGTATATTGGAGTAACATCATCTGTTTCTTCCTCCAATTCTCTTAGGACATGCTTACAGGCGGTAGTCTTACCAATTCCAGGAGCGCCATGAATGAAGAGGTTTCTTCCATTATGTCCCTGTAATAAAGGCCTGATCGCAGTTGCAAATCGCATCTGTTCATTTTCTCTAAATTTCAATAGCTTGGGTTGGAAGTCGTAGTCCAGAACAACTGTATCTCTGAATAAGGTTTCTCCACTTCTGAGCATATCTTTGAATAAGGACATAGGTGTGTTTGATTGCTGACATTTATAAGAATTATGGGAAAGCAAAACTATTTAAGCATCTATTATCTATCAATCTTATGGTATGCTGGGATATTATTGATAAGTTAAAAAGTTTATATGGTGAGCAGAGAGTTTTACCTAAGGTTGAGAAGAATGCTTTGCTGGCAGCCTCTCATATGCAGCAAATCAAAAAAAACACGTTAAGGAGTAAGGGTTACTGGAAAGAACTTAATAAGTATTATTCTATGGACCAATACCAACAAGAGGGTATAAAAGCTCAATTTCAATTACTAAAGAAAAGACTTGAAACTGGATCCAATTATGTACGATTTTTTCATGCTTCATTGAGTAAGTCAAGACATGAGGATCTTAAAGAAAAAGTCAAGGAAATCGTAAATAACTGGAATGAAATTGTTGAATTAATTCATAGTCAGTTTCCAAAGGGTGAAAAACTAAAATTGCTAGTCAAGAAAGAGAAAAGTGTATTTCATTTTGTTTAATTAGTGTCTACAAGGACCATATAACTTTTTATGACATCGGAAGCATCATCCATCGAATAAATTTCCTGTTTTCCGTCGTATTTGGTTTTACGCAAATTCGGAGCAAAAACATATAAGTCATTTGGAAGAAATAATTCAAATTCATTTTCTGCCAGGTGAAATGCACCTGCAATTATAGCTTGTGTTAGGTCTTCTTGATAATTATGAAACCTGCCTGAGAAGACTTTAGCAATGGGTAAGTCATTGCCTATTGTTTTAAGATAATAATCACGATGATTGTCAAAGGTCATGGAATAAATTAATCCTGATTTTTGTCTTTCTGGTAGAATTTGTGGGTTGTGTAACATTGCTGACAGAACACTCTCTTCCTCATATATATGTAATTTTTTTACACCGCAAACCAACTCAAAAACCATATTACTCCGAAGAGGTAGTTATTTATAAAAGTTTTGGCTCATTTAGGCTTGATTTCTGTAATACCATTCATATAAGGTTGCAATACTTTTGGTATTTTTACAGTTCCTTGTTTCGTTTGATAATTTTCTAGGATTGCGGCTATGGGGCGAGTATCTGTTATGGCAGTATTGTTTAAAAGATGAACATAATCTTTTTTTCCATCTTTGCTTAAGAATTTAGTGTTAAGATTTACTGCTTGATAATTGGTGCAATTACTGCATGATGTTACTTCACGATATCTTCCTTTTCCGTCATTTTGTGCTGGGAACCAAGCTTCGATATCGTATTGCAAAGATTGTTTGTTGCCTAAGTCGCCAGTACAGATGTTTACCACTCTAAATGGAATTTTCAAATCCTTAAAGAGGTTTTCAGATAATTTTTGTAACTCATTAAAGTATTTTTCAGAATCTTCTGGTTTGCAATATACAATTTCTTCAACTTTGTTAAATTCATGGACTCGAAAGATCCCCTTATCATCTCTCCCATGTGTGCCTAATTCCTTACGGAAGCAAGAACTTACACCTGCTATTTTTATTGGTAATACTTCCTCAGATAATATTTTGTTGCGATATAAGGCCACTAAGGGATGTTCGGATGTGGCTATTAAGTAAAGATCGTCGTCTTGAATCTTGTAGATTGTGTCTTCAAATTCAGATAAATTTACTCCACCTTCTAGGGCAGCTTTGTTGAGCATAAAGGGAGTTTTGATTAGAGTGAAACCTTTTTTTAACAAATAATCGATAGCATAACGTTGCAGCGCCAAACTCAATAGTACTGCTTCATTTTTTAGATAATAAAATCTTGCTCCGGAGTTTTCTGCGGCCGTTTCTAAATCAATTAAGTCTAATTTCAAGCCCAATTCAATGTGATCTTTTATGGGAAAATTAAATTTTGGGATTTTCCCAACTTTTTTGATTTCTTTATTATCTGCATCATCTTTACCTTTAGGAACTTCTTGATGCAATACATTACCTATTGATTTTAACAATTGGTTCCTTTTATCAAACAATTCATCTACTGCTTCCTCTTGCTTCTTGATGCTAGCTGCAACAGTTTTCATTTCTTTTATTTTCTTTTGTGCAGTCTTTTCATCTTTGGCTTTTTTTGCTTTGTTTATTTCTTCAGAAACTACATTTCTGGTATGCTTTAATTTCTCTACTTTTTTTAGACCGGCTCGCCACTTTTCATCATATTCAAGAACATGTTTGGGTAAAGTCCCATCCTTACCTCTTTTTTTCTCAGATTTTTCAACTAGCTTGGCATTTTCTCGTAGGAATTTAATATCTAACATAGTGGTTATGAGTTGGTTTTGTTATATAAAATTTCCGGAGGTTTAAGATTTGAAAAATTTTGCATAAGATAAGATATTTTTCAGAAAATTTAGCATGGCACACAGAAACCTATATAAACCTCAAAAAACTACTTTCCATTAGAAAAGAGGATGAAACGACACGCATTAGTAGTAGTGATATTTCTTTTACTAGTTGGTATAGTGTCAGCTGCAGATTTAGAGACAACAATTAATTGTAGTAATGATGTCGATTGTATTACAGCAGATTTAGGAGAGTCTAGTTATTGTAGTCTGACTAAAGGGGTATGTTATTTGAAGACTGAAACTAATACGACTGCTACCAATTATTCAAATACAACAACTACAACAAGTACAGATACGGTGGATACCAGCGCCCTAAAGAAACAAGTAAGCGATTTGGAAACTACAGTTGGTTCTATTAATACAAAAACAACTGGTTTAGAGTCAGATGTTTTAGTGGTTAAGAACGATGTAAAGAATCTAAAAACTCAGGTCAGTGGTATACAACAGCAATTAACAAAGCTGGATACTCAGTTAAGCAAGGGTTTAGGTGATATTGAATCCTCATTAAGCACGGGGCTAGCCACTTTGAAAGGCGATTTAGATACAACTAAAACAGAGATTACTTCTTTGGAAGAGGATTTGGATAAGAGTAATACTACACGGAATGTATTTTTGATAGTTATCTTGTTGGTGGTTGGCGGAGGAGTTGCTTTTTTCTTGTTAAGAAAACCCAAGCATAAGATTGATCCTGAAGTAAAAGATTATATTTCTGGTCATATTAAACAAGGAGCCAGCTATGATGAGATTAAACATGTATTATTGCAATCTGGTTGGCCAGAAACGGATATTGCTGAAGCTTATAAGAACACTGTAAGACATAATTATGAGCAATATAAAAAATCCAATAAGAAGTTATTAAGAAAAGGTAGTCCAAAACCTGCTACAAAGAAACAGCCTGCTCAAAAAATAAGTCCCACTAAATTCGCAGGTCCTGATAAAAAGAAAATTATTGTAATTGCAGTTATTGGGATTGTTTTTTTGCTTGGTGCCTTTTTTCTTTTGAAAGCAGCAACTGGACAAGCAATTAATTTTCAGACCAATTTTGCTCACGATGCACCGTTAAAATGTACTCCTCCACATATTGTTTCGGAAGGTGGTTGCTGTCTAGATAGTAATCAAAATAATGTTTGTGACAAAATTGAGGCAGAAAACGCCAAAAAAGCTAAAGTAGATGCTGCTATATGTACCACAGATGCTGAATGTACTATCGGCAAAACCTGTATAGATAATAGTTGTGCTGTCTTGAAAGGAAAGTTCAAAACGGATTGTGCTGGAGAGTTTAAATGCAATTTGAATAATATCAAGATTAGAAGTAGTGATGGAGAATTATACACAGTGTATGCCAAGAAAGGTAGCTATGCAGCTGCAGGAGCAATTGACTGGACTATTCAAGAGATCCCTAATTATTGTCAGGGAGAAGTGATACAAATCCCTATAGAAATTGTTAAGAAAGATTTGGCTTGTTACCATGCTAACGGTGAGAAAATATCTTGTAATCAGGACACAACTTTGTCTTGTTCTAAGGATGCCGACTGTTTGGACTGTATTAGTAATTTTGGTTCTGCTTGTACCTGTGATCAAAGCAAGAAAAGATGCAAACTAAAAGCTGTTGATAAAATAAAGAGTGAAATCCTAAATAAAGAAACAATAATTTTAGGAATTGGAGAAACCAGTAAAAAGATTAGCCATCCCAACGCAAAAGTTGATGCAAAATTAAAAGGCTTCACACTTAAAGTTATTGATGCGAATGAGTTTTGCTTCCCCGGGAATTAAATAGAGTTCTACGTAAATCAAAATCAAATCTGCTCATAAATTCTTTAGCCAGTTTAGCGTTTTGCTCATGGATAAAATCATATATATCACGACTGAAGCAGTGAGCACACAATCCCATGGCACGATTGCAAGAAATACAATTTACATCGCCCTGAATTTCACACGGAATTATTTCTGTAGCAAGATCAGAGTCATGTTCATTTAACATAATTTTCATTTCCTGACTTAAACAATGGGAGCAGATTGGATTAGTTATCTGTTCATAACATTCAACACATGTAGTATCCATATTGGGTTACAAAAACCTTAAATATATATATCTTTCACTAAAACAATATATGGGATATATACGTATTAAGAAAATCAATAACAGTAAATACGCCTATTTAGTGGAAACCAAGAATACACAATCAGGACCACGGCAAAAGGTTAAGAAGTATTTGGGTAGAGTATTCGATGTGGAGAAGAATTCACTTGCAAAGAAGATAAATCTTGGAGGTAACAAATACGACTTTATAAGAAGTTTAATTCTACGTGAAGTGAATTTCAAGAAACTTGATAAAATAGAATATAAGAATTTTGGCTTTACTAAAAAGGGTAAGGAAGTAACTTTAAAAATCAATGACGGGTTTTTATCATCTTATACATTAGGTAGATTAATTAGGTTCCAAAAGAGTAAAGATTTAGATAAAGATGCTTTATTGCTAGCAAACTATTTTGTGCAAGCTGGTTTAACTATATCAGAAAAAGAGTTTGTGGCTTATTATCAATTGTTGTAGGTCTACTTATTACTATAATTTTTGGTTCTCATTTTAATTATATCCACATACAATGGTATTTGATCAATTAAAGTTATCGCAATCATAGTCTCAAGTGAAATAAAATGGGGGCTCCTCTGAGGGGTGAGGGTGGTAGAATCGTTGGAGCCCCTATATACACGGTTTATGCCGCTTATGGTAGTGTAAAGAGAACAAGTATATAAATGTTACTATTTTGTATACTGGTATGTTAAAGATAACAAAACATACAAAGAATGTTTTTAAGTCATTTCGAGGAAAAAGGGAAGAATTGCCTTTAATTTCATTATTTTAAGCAAAAAATTGCCTTAAATATTTATCATAATCTGTTGTTGTAATCAATCCTTCTCTAGGCAAACAAGAATAATACTTCTGCCAAGAGAAGCGCTGATCCAAAAAAATAATTGCTCCCCTATCTTTTTCACTTCTTATACATCTTCCAGCGGACTGGATGCACTTACTCATGGCCGGAAAGATGTAACCATAATCCCAACCTTTGCCAAATTTTTGCTCATAATATTTAATGATCTGATTTGTTTTTAGATCTGGACGGGCCAGAGGCAATCCTATCACAACAACTCCATTAAGTAGATCTCCTGGAAAGTCTACTCCTTCGGCGAAATTGGCACCAGTTACTCCAAATAATAAACCACCTTCATCTCTAGCAGCAGCAAATTCTGCCAGGAATTGTTCCTTTTCCTCTTTGGACATTTTCGGTTTTTCTAAGAATAATTTTTTTTGAATGTTTATTAGTTGCACAACTTGATCTCGCAAATAATATGAAGGGAAGAAATATGCACTATTTCCAGGTATTAATTTAGACACATTAGAACAAATTTCTGCCATTTGCTGATACATCGATCCAGTACGTAAATTGTATTTTGTGGAAGTTTCTGGCACTACTAAAGACAATTTGTTTTCTGGGGGAAAGGGAGATAAATACTCTTTTTCTAAAGAGTTAGAAATTCCCAGCACGTCTTTATACATAAAGGTTGGAGTTAATGTGCCGCTCATAATTAGTCCAGAATCAATTTGAGTAAAAATGCTTTTTGTAACCAAGGCTGGATCCAGGCAAGAGTATTTTAAGGTGATTATTGGACCATATTTGCTATCATGCTCAGAAATAATTCTTGTATATCCTTCATCTTCGCCCTGCCATGATTCCAAGAATGTGGCAATTCCTCCTAAGTAACTTTTTCTTTGCTTTTTGCGAATTTCCTCTGCAGCCAGTTCCAGTTCTGCAATTAAATCATCGTAAGCTACTATAGCATCTATTTTCAATGAAAATTCCCTTTTACCAATTAATTTTTCCTGATTCTTGTCATCAAATTTAGCCAAATTATTGAGGATACTCATTAAATCTTGCAACCAAGAGATCACACCATGATAGTTAAATTTCTTTGCTTCCAAGATAGCATTTTTTATCATATTAGTAGTGAGGACGGAACTTAGCATTTCAGTTACTCTATTAGGTAAGTTGTGTCCTTCATCTACAATTAAAATAACATCCTCCATTTCCAAACCCATTTTTGTGAACATATTACTTTGCACAAATGGATTAAAAATGTAATAATAATCTCCAATAACAATCTTGGCCTTTTTAGCCATCAACATGGCAATTTCGTAACTGCACATAGTTTTTTCTTTACCTTTGATTACCAATTGTTGATTATGTAATGGGCCACATTTGGATAATTCGGAAACAAAGGCTTGAGCCGCAACAGTAGGTCCCTTTTTAGTACGTACATTGTTGTAATGTTCGCATTCACCACGTTCAACTACCGTTTTGCAGAATTCATTAAAATCGGAACCGTAGATTCCTGAAATTTCTTGATTGCACATCCATCTTTTTCCAATTAAGTCTAAACAGGAAATTTCCTCATTAGTTTGCTCATTAATTTTCTTGAGAGTTTCCACAGCAATGGCGTGCTGAGTATGCCTGTTAGTTAGGAAGAAGATTACTTTATCTCTTTTGATAGCATGTTTTAAGGCTACTGAGAGTGCACTAGCGGTTTTACCTAGTCCTGTGGGAGCATGGGCTATTAATGTTTTGTTGTTAGTAAGTGCTTGATTTATATCTAATATTAGCTCTCTTTGTCCCTCACGTACAATTTCATGTGGAAATAGACCGCTCGTAGCTTCAGAAATCATAGAAATTAGGAAAAGAAAAGAAATATAAAATTATGGGTTTATGGAACCACTAATCCAGGTCCACCCATGGTAGTTGCTTTTGGAGTTTTAAGATATTTTACATCAGTCACAAAATACTCAGTGTCTCCTGAACATCCCCATAGGCCTTTCTTCTGCTCATATTTCAATTTAACAGGTTGCATGGCATCCTGAGCTTCTTGAACTTTTTTTACAATACCTTCATCAGCAACGGTAAAGTCCCATGTACCACCTGGTATTAATCCATTACCAGCTAATGTTAAAGTCCCTTCCCAAGTATCACACATCCAACCCTTTTCAGAAAATTTTTGCACTGTTCCAGTTCTTGATCCCTCTGAATAAGTGCATCCAGTCGCACCAAGAATAGCTGTTAGTCCAATTGCAGTTATGTATTTATTCATTTAATTTCCTCCATAACATACTTCAGGATGAACTCAATTATAAATGATGTGATTGTAATTTCAGCATTTCAAGTTTTTACCATATACATTGCCAATTTGAATATGTTTTAAATGCGTGTTTTATAATAGAGTTACAGAAGATTTAAATATCACCTACAACATCTATTTTCTAGTCAATAAATGTTTAAATATAACTATTTTACCCGATAAGTTTGAGGTGTGATGGTTTGGAGGGTGTAAAATATGATTAAAAAGAAAGTTATTTTCGATGTATTTTTTAGAGAGAAGCCGGCTATGATGCTAGTTGAATTAAAGAATGCTAACACAGATGTCTATGCCTCAGTTTTGGCTAAACAAATCGATTGTACTTATTCACACGTTGTGAAGATTTTACAAGAGATGCAAAAAGCAGAATTAATCAATTTCAAGAAAGAAGGTCGTTTGAAGTTATTAGAGTTAACCAAGAAAGGTCAAGACATTGCTTCTAATATTGAATCAATTAGAACAATGTTGTAATTCTTTTTTTATTTTTCCAAACATTGCACTTTGTTTGAATTAATTTTATATATTTGGTTATATTTCCAAGTGCATGGTTAGTATTGATGATTTTACCTCAGATGGAACAGGATACGGTCCTCCACCTCTAACTGAAAAGGAGAGGCAGCTTTTAGGTATGGGTGTAGATTATTGTAGTGATGTGTTGATGTCATTAGGTTTAGGACTAACGGCAGTTGCTATTTACACTTTACCTGAGGTAGGCTCTGCTGAGAACTTAGAAAATTTAATGAGTCTTACGATGGTTAATTTGGCAGCAGGTTCCACTGGATTTTGTATTAGAGGTTTTAGAGCTATTTCTAAATTAAAGAATAATTATGGCCAAGAGGAATATAATACTTGGTATAAATTATTGAAAAGTTTATGATTTATCCATACCATATTCCAAAAAAAGATTGAATAAAAATATCTATTCAAGATACATCTTTAATCTTGTCATGTCAATTTTCCAGTCAGCAGGCAGTTTCTTAGATTTTTTGTAGTATTTGATTAACCTACGTATTTTTGAACTTGTTAATTGCATCCCACGTTTTGCCGTCATGTCTTGACGATTCTTCTCCATGTGAGTGTTGACATCTACCAATTTTTTGACTAAGTTGATTAAGTCTTCTGGTAATTTCTTTACAATGTTATTCTCAGCCAAGATAGTGGTTATTTTCTTGTCAGTCAAGTCATGAACATTATGAATCCCATAGTTGTCTCTTAGGATTGAGCCTATCTCACTTGTAGTTTTACCTAATTTTGCATATTTCAATACTAGTTTTTCAACTTCTTTTCCTTTGTAAGGTGCCCAGGAAGGGACTTGTTTTGGTGGTTTTGTACTTCCACTCTTTCCTTTGTTTCTACCATACATTCTTGCCACAGTTCTTTCGCCAACTGGGAGCGAGGTGTGACATGCGCTTTGCTTAGTCCCACGGTTCCTCCATGCTGGTCCTCCATGTTATTTTATTTCGAGAATAAGTCTTTGCTTATCTCCAGTATATGTGAGCCTTAACCGACACATCTCTCGAATATGGTGAATTTGTGTCAGTTCTTTAAAAATGTTGCTAAAGAAAAAATTTAAATAAGCTTTTAAGAATACTACTGTATGGTCTTAGAATCTTTGTTCAATCCTTTTTCTGTGAAGAAAAAACCTTGGGAGATGTATTTTGCTGGGTTGATGTTTTCGGGAATTGGATTTTTCGTGTCATATTTAGTCTTTAGAGACATTGCTGGAATTCTTGCTGTTTTTCTTACTGCTATCGCAGCCTTACCAATCTTTTATACTACCATTAAGAATGAGGAAGAGTTAGATTTAAAGTTAGAAGATGAGTGGTCTTTGTTAAAAGAACATACCAAGGTTGTTATTTTCTTTATTCTTTTTTTCCTTGGCGTTTTAACCACGTTTACTGCCACTTACCTGGCATTGCCCGGAGATAGTGTTTCTGATGTATTCATATTTCAGGAAAATGCTATTAAAGATATCCAAGTTAGCGTGTCAGATAGTAATAGAATCACCGGTGGTGCCAGCGGTTCTTTATATTTTAAAGGAATATTTTTCAACAATATTAAGGTTCTCTTTTTTTGTATTATTTTTTCTTTTTTGTATGGAACAGGAGCCATTTTCGTACTAACTTGGAATGCTTCAGTAGTTGCAGTTGCCATCGGTAATTTATTCAAATCTAAGATTGCCATAAGTGCAGCAGCTGTGGGCTTACCTAGTATCGCTGGATATTTTAGTGTAGCTTCATTTAGTGTTTTACGTTATATGCTGCATGGGATTCTAGAGATGGCCGCTTATATGGTTGCTGGGTTAGCAGGTAGCATTGTATCCATTGCCTTAATTAAACATAATTTAAAAGAACATAAGGTATTGGTTGATGCTTTAGATTTATTGCTTATCAGCATAGGTTTGCTAGTTGTTGCTGGCATTGTAGAAGTATATATTTCGCCTATACTTATATGATAATGTGAAATCCTTGCTTAGGTAAAGCGAAACATTTATTAAATTAAGATAATTGAAAATCTGATAAAGTAGGTGAATATTAATGATAACTCCACACACCAGTCATAGTAAGCATCATTTGAGGTTTTATATAGTTACGGCTACCTTAATTATTGGAGGTATTCTCTTCTTATTATCATTAAATAATAATGGTAGTAATTTCAGCTTAACAAGTGCTATTGTCGGTGTTGCCAACGATACACTTACTCTAGATGGAGAGACATTTCAAGTAACAAAAGAACCAACGGTAGAAGATGTTATTAAGCAGGAAGCAAAAGAAACAGATAAAACGGTTCCAGTTTTACTTTCTTTCGATCAAATACCTAAGGTGGAAAAAAAAGCTAAGATAGAAAAAGTAAGTCTTAGATTCGATGATGTTACAACTACTGTAATTAAACTTAATAATGATAAATTAGAATTAAATAATCTTGATACTGTTGATTTAGATATTGAAGGCTTTAGAGGAGAAGTTGACTTTGATGCCTCTGGACTGTCAATGGATGGAACCGCAGCCAGGATTGAAGTCAACAAAGTTGCATTTTCATCTCCTGAAGATATTAAGCTTTCTTTTCAAAATTTAAGATATAAAACCTTGGAGATTGATGAATTGGAATTGGAAGATATTGATTTTCCAGTTGGT
>CEPX01415182.1_pt1 | contig 46535 bp, 74 predicted proteins | sample 361361 | NCBI WGS metagenome assembly CEPX01 (sample SAMEA2619974, study PRJEB7988) | marine metagenome | biome: marine biome (ENVO:00000447); feature: mesopelagic zone (ENVO:00000213) & marine oxygen minimum zone (ENVO:01000065); material: "saline water (ENVO:00002010), including plankton...
TTCCGTGAAATAATGTTTAGCTGCGAGTATAACTATGGACACTCGGGCCATTTGCATCACTTAAATATAAAAGAAAGCTCGCTAATGATTATGCGACAACATCAAACTTTAGCCGCTCCAGATGCACACGCAAGTAGTGGTGGCTGGATGAGCCAACGCGGCGCAAGCGCAATTGTTTATCATAAGCGATTCGGCTACATGACTGAATACAACATCACCCCAGCGATGCTTGGTTATGAAGATGCACCAAGAATGATTTATACACTGTAAATAAAAAGGCGCATTACGCGCCTTAAAACTTACCTATAATTGAGCATGCTATCCGTATGCCTGAACTTAATCTTCTAATACTTACATCCAATGAGTAAGCCTCTGTATTGACACCAGCCCCTGTGTAAACATCGCTATGTGAATTTTTAACATCGTTAGCCGCACTTGCGTTTGATATTAAAAAAGATGAACCGTCAGATACTGCCTGCATACCAGAATCGCAAGTGCTATTTTCGATTGATGACCATAAAAATACCACAGTCCCACCAGAAGAATTAACAATGCGCACAGGTGCTATATCCGATTCTGGGTATCTAGCCTCTATACTTAAATTTCCAACTTTACATATCTCAGCCCATGCATCGTCAGTTGTGTCACTATTGTAAGCACCAGCATCCGCTTTTATAGGTTGCTCGGGCGGGGTTTGATTACTATAAAGAGCGTCACCATCGGCTTTTGTTAGTATATCTGCGTCGCTAGATGCAGTATTTACTGGCGCTGATGATTGGTTGAATCTCTTAGTGTTATCATCATAAAATAAACCGCTAGTTTTTGACTCAAGCGCAGGAACACGGTCTGACAAGCCAATTGTTGGCGCATATACTGTGCTTTGAAGTGCCGTTATTGCGCTACCTTGGTCGAACGCTTTTCGCTTTAAGCCCTCGGTAGGGTTGTTGATATCATCCTCGTGGCTATCAACTTGACCTTGGGTTGTGCTTAAATCTTGCTGCTTTGCAAGGTAAATCTTGCCGCCCATCTCAAGGTATATACCACTGTTATTTGCGCCAAAATAACCAGTATCACTAGTGTCATCTTGAATAACTTGAATTTGGTCCTGAGTGTAATCACCTGTCGATGGAATTACACCACCTATGCGACCATTAAAACTAACAACGCTAGAAGCTGCTGCACCAATTTTCTTCCAATTTAACGCAATCGATGTATCAACATTTGCTTCTATGCCGTAGGTGAACCCGTCATCTTGCTGTATGGCTAGTTGAGCGCCTGTAGATATTGGTAGTGCAAGTCTTGCCAGCTCATTAGGCACGATAATAATGTTAGTAGGTGATATAGATACATCGATAACGCCGTCACTATCTACAGACATTGTTGAGCCGACTTTCACAACACCTTTATTTTGTGTGCTGGCAGTTTTAACGCTTACCTTTCTGTCTGTGATGCTAAAGTAATCATCAACTAAATCATTCGACCTAATTACTTGTTTGTAAACCCCATCAATATCCCAACTATCCAAATGACCGTTTGATTGATTGGCGCCAATAGCAACCCAGTGATATGTATCAGTTCCGCTGTAAGTTGATGTTACAATCTGATTGCCAACTTGCGGGTCATTCCACTGGGAAGTTATAACAGGGTATGGCGCATCGCCAAAATCAGCGCCAGTTGGTAAGTCTCTGCTGTATATTGCTAATCTTTTGTATATCGCCTTTTGCTTTATTTCGCTAGACTTCATTAAACTGCTCCCGCATCATCTTGATCAAGTTCTACATAACGCCATGAGCCGTTATTGTCACGGTAAAACATAAAGTAATCGTTTCTGGTATCAAGCTCGAATGTATTTCCGCCACCAAAATTTAAAATACAGCTATTGTTGTTAAACTTTTCGTGACTATCACATATGCCAAAGTTAACCAGGTCATCGCTGGATGCGTCAACAATCACGCTACCAGATGTTGTGTTAACAGCGAACACTTGCCCGTTACTAGCCGTAAAGTTGGAGTCCTTGTAAGTTCGACCTAAGTCTTTAAATATTGGTATTTGTTCATCTTCAAACTCTCTAACTCGTATTTCAACATAGGCATTAGTTGGTGATGAAAGTGCGGGCCTAACATTTAATATTGAACCGTCATTCTTAGTGAATTTAGCGGTGAATGTTTGCCCCGCCATTAGCTCACTTTGGAATTTGAACCAGAATACAAAGTCCTGGCCTGCAACTAAATTAACATCAACTGATTGAGTGTAAGATTCTACATTTGATGGGGATCTAGTAATTGTGTAATCAAGTCGACCATTGTAATTTTCCGCCGGTACAACTTTTAGTCCAAATACAGCCTCATTAGCAGATAATGTTACATTAACGTCATAAGGAACTGAGCCAGCTGGCGCAACAGGACCAAGAGTTTCAATGTATTTTAAACCGTTATCAGCCAATGATGTATCATAATCATAAACTCGCGCTGTAGCTCTGTTATAAACAAACCTACCAGCAGGAGTAGAATGATCGCCTACACCTTGCCATGCAGGGAAGTAGCCAACATCAGAAACATTGTTCTTCCAAATGACGTTTTCACCAACGCTTGAAGATGTATGATTATCACCCCACTCAAAGCTAGACAAGCCACTTCTAACGCTGGCAGTGCGCCAAAACACACTATTGTATGTGCTAGGGTTGTTGTCGCCGCTCCAGACTTGATTAACAACTGTAAAGTCTTCAAACGTCACAACGATTGGGGTATTTTTAATTAGCAAGTCTAGGTTATTAGCAAAGAAGTTATCGCGCTCTGATTCGCTTGTGAATTGATAGTTAGTGCTTGAACCTGCGTTACCCTTTACACCGACAGTGCTTGAATTTGTTAACCACTCAGTTCCTGCGCCATTTCTTACCTGGTATTCCGCAACAGGTTCTAATGATTCATTATCATACTCAAGCCTAATATTTAAACTCACATTATCATTATAAAACTGCAACCAAGATGGATTTGATGATGCGTAGTTATCACGCGCTTGCTCTGCTGCGGCTTTGTCAGCTCCTGTAAATACATTCTGAGATGGTCCAAGCGTAAAACCTCCGCCACCAGAAACACCGCCTATATTCCACCCCATTAAGCAACCCTCACGTTAACGATGGCCTTGTTGATTGAGAATGCCCACGCGCCAGCATCGCCGCTATCATTCGTTGCAATCTCAAACGGTTTAACTAGCAGTGAGCCGTCACTATTATCTGGCGCAGTAGCCTTAGCTGTTAATTCAACAACAGAACCAGACTTATTCTGCATTGCTAATTGAGTGCCGACTGTTACCGCTGGATAGCCTGCCTGTGCGTTTAATGCTGCGTACAAGTCTGTTTGAACGCCAGCCTCTAAAATAATGTCTGGTCGTGTATCTGCCATTGTTAAGCCTCTAATACGAATTTACTACATTGTATCATTTGGCGATTTGCATTTAAATTATTTTTCTGAAAGTGTTGACGGCGTTAATAAATACGTTTATAGTTTTGTAAAGTTAATTAATTGGAGAGAGTTATGAGAGAGATTAAGTTTAGAGGATATCACGAGATTGCTGGATGGGTGGCTGGTAGTTACAGAACAAATTATGATGACCACCATGCAATAGCTGACCGTAAATTGCAGATAGAATATTTTGTCAAAAAGGAATCTGTAGGGCAATACACCGGACTAAAAGACAAAAACGGCGTTGAGATTTATGAGGGTGATGTTGTATATATTGCTGGTTACGGTGATTACACTGCTGAATTCCCTTTTTTAGAGCTTTATGATGCGGTAATGGAAAACGACATAGGTTCGATTTTAGGCAACATCTACGAAAACCCAGAGCTGTTGGAGAGCGGCAATGAATAAAACAAAACTATACGACCACGCATGTGGTGTTGTTAATTTCTTTGAGAGTAAGGCGTTTAAATCAAGCAAGCTAGGTGAGCCTGATATTGTGTTTCAACTAGCCGATGCTACTAACGAATACTTTGCGACTGATGATGGTAAGGCTGATTTAACAGCATTTTTTAAGCGTAAAATCAATCGCTCAGATATCGAAGAATCACTAATTGAGTACACAGTTGAGCAATTTAAGCGATTAATTGAAGATGGTTATAAATTGGAGTGTATGTGATGAAAGAGCTTGCATGTGGAAGTTGTCCAAATTTAAAAGTTAAAGATATTGCTTTTGGGTGTTTTTCAATCTATTGCAGCAAGTTAAACTCAGAAGTGCCTCAGGCTATATGCAATGAAGAAAAAACCGTGACTTTTTACAGAATCCCTTTATCGTGCCCTAGATCAAATATTGATGTTGTAAAGTCTGAAAGTAAAGCGAAAATAGAGGATTGGGTAACTAGGCGTTTTAGTGACTTATAACAAAAAGCCCCAATTAAGGGGCTTTATTTTTACTTCTTGGTTTGCTTTTTGGTTTCTGGCTTCTTTTCCTCAACCAATTCAGCGCGACCTTTGTCAATTAAAACTTTGGCCGCAGACTCTTTCAAATCGCAATCACCGACAGTGAGGTTTTTAAGCTCACCATCGATAAGGATTGAAGTTTCTTGCGTTACTTTAATCTTCATAAGCTAACCTATGAAGCGTAAACGCTGCACTTGCGACCAGAGTAAGTTGTCTTAGACTGGAAGCCAACCGCTAACCACTTAACAAACTGATAAGGGTCATTGTGCTTGAAGCGCGGCATCTGGTAAGAAGACATAGCCATACCTGACTTAGCATGCAAGCCTTGCGTACCAAGTACTGATGCAAACGCCTGATTACCTTGCAAGCCAGCATCAACTTCAATTGATGTAAACTCCGGAACTAGTGAGCGTACAGCTTGAAGAATTGACATAAAGCCAGTTGTGTTAGACTTAGCAATTGCTTGCCAGTGCGACATTACTTGAGGTGATACGAATAACTGATAGCTACCAGTAACTCGGTTAGTGATACGCAACACATCAACCATAGCTAGTAACTCAGCAATAACCAAATCTTCAGCAGAAGTTGTTAGATCATTAGTAATTGTGTGAGTTGCAATAGTTGAGTCACCTTTTAGACCGCCCCATTGAGCGCCATCGAAAGACAGTTTACCATCACCATTCCATAGGTAATCGTTAACATCTTCAAGTAGTGAGTATTCAATTTCCATTGAATCTTCTGTTAGCGCTGGTAATGCCTCTGAACGCATAGCTTCAACTTCACGCCAGTCACGACCAAAGCCACCGTCAAAGATTGGTACAACTGTTTTTTGATAGTTGCTTTGCGTGTTATCCATTTGGATATCCGTTTGACCAGACATTGAGCGACCAATACGGCCAGCTTCACTGTAGCGGCGCGACTCAACAACTTGCTTGCCAATATTTACCGGTGTTGCAGATGTCAGGAGTTTGCCAAGTAAAACTTGTGAACCCCAATCGCGATTCTCACCAGTTGCACCAGCATCAATTGCACGATACATCTCATCAACGCGAAGATTGTTAACAGTCATACCGTTAGAATCGCGGTTAATTCCGAATGTTTCGCCGGTGTGATCTAAAAGTTGAATTGAAGCGTTGTAACCATCTTGGCGATTAGCGCACAGGTTATTCCACTGCTTGTTTAGCGCTAGCTTTTGAGCGCCATTTACTTTAGTGTCAAAAAATACACTCATTTTTATCGCTCCTTTAAATAGCGCGTGCTAGTACTAATGTGCCAGCAGCCGTTACGTTAACGATTTCCTCTGACACTGCAAAAATGCGGTCTGTACCGTCATCAGCGGCAATCTTAAATGTGCCGTCACCATTAGATGATAATGCAACACCTTTGCCTGTGATGTTTTGTGTAGCTGCAATACGAAGTTTAACTAAATCACCGGGCAATACGTTAATGCCTTTTACGTTATCACCAACAGTTACAGCTTTATCTTCACCACCACCTTTAGTTTGATCTTGATCGTCAGCAATTAAAAACTGATTACCAAAAACAGTATCAGCGTCAGTGCTTGTTGCTAAAGTATCATTACCGCTTACTACTGTGCGTGTTAACAGCGTACCTGGAAGGAAAGCGTCAGCAGCTAAACCTTCAATAATTTGTTTAACGCGACCTACGCCGCCTACGAAAATGCTCATGTATTAAGCCTCCTGACCTGGCATTGTGAACTTAGGTGCGTTATCAGATGCATTACTAACAGCACGCGCGTTAACCGCAGTAGGATAACCGCTAGCGAATGAGCCACCATGCTTTTCTACCAATGCTGTTAAATCTGCTTCACCCATTGCGTTTACAGCAACTTCTGGTAAACCTAAGTCAAGCTTGTTAACCGCTTCACGAAGACCTTTTAGCTTATCCTTTTTGTTAGCTGTTAGTTCAGATTCAACTTTTTCAAGCTTTTTAGAGATTGGTTTAACAGCTGCGTTAACTGCTTCGGTTAAATCTTCTTTTGAGAAACCCTCGCTAGCGTTTGCGGCAAGCTTAGATTTCATTAGAGTTTTAAGCTCATCATCTGTGACCTGGCTGTTAGTAGCCAAACCAAGCGCTTCGAGCATTTCATCACGATTCATTATAGAATCTCCATGGTTTGTGTTTAAATCAGTGTCATTATAACCGCTTTTGTTTTCGTTGACAAAAGCCGCCTTTACTGTATTAACGATTTTAGTTAATAAGCCTTCTGAGATTTCATCTTGTTCAATATCACCAACAGAACCAATCAACGACTCAACATTAACAACGTCAACATCTTCACCGTTAAAGCGCATCACTGTTGTTTCGCCGCCTGCTGGCGCTTCGTTTAACAGCATAGCCAAATGATCGTACGATTGATTTACAGCTTGCTTGGTATATTCTTCGCCTTTGTTGTTAGTGCCTGATAGTTCGTTGTCACTAAAGTACACGCCAGTGCTTACACCAATATTATCTTTTGATTTAAGAGCGTTAATGTATGTTTCGCCATCATCTTGAGCTGCAAGAAGTGACTTCTTAACATCAGCATCCGCATACCAAATGCCTTCACGATTATAAACATCTGTGATATTTCCGCCACTGTAAAAGTCTTGCATGCCAGAGCCATTTTTGGCGCTTACATAAGAGCCATTTGATTCTGGGTGCGCTAGCGTCAAAGGTTGCCCTAACATTGAAGGCATACCCTTTGCGTTTTCTTCTGCTGAATAAAGAATGCCATTCATCACCGCATTATCCGCAGTAATTGGAATTCCTTTAATTTTAAAATGAGTGTCAGTCTCACTTAGTTGTGTTTTACTGACATTCGTATATAAACGAATTTTGTTCATAAAAAAGCCTCACTAATTAGTAAGGCTTATTATATGTTATTTTTTTGGTTGTGTTAAATCTCGCTAAATCTGAACATTACAGTGTGATCAATCCAGTGCCTTATAGTCACATCGTCATCTTCAAGGCCAAATCCTACCGAGCATCTTAGAAATAAAACTCTAACCCTGTTATTATCGTAAATATCATAATCAGCCGCAACACCCTTGCTATCCAAATACTCCATCGCATAATCAGCTATTTGTTGTAGTGTCATCGTTAAACTCCGTTATCAGGTCCAAGATACCAGCCTTAACAGATCTCTTAGCATCATCAAGAGAGTATTCATGGCAAATAAGTATAGTTTCACTGTCTTGGTTGAATATCATGCAATCATAAGATGGGTAATCTTTCCAGCCTTTCCATTCTATATAGATATTACCGAAAATATTTGTCTCTAGCTTTACGTGGTTATACCTACACTCATCGCAAGGTTTCCTTTCATCGCTCCAGTTTAACTTAATCACTTCAAATCCTCCGCAGTTAAGTTGAAGTGTTTGGCTAGCGCGATGACATCTTGTTTTATTAAAAGAATCTCTGAATCATCAGATCCTAAATATAAAGATTCAGCACCGCGATCATAATAAACAGATTTATCAGTAAAATCATACTCACTAATATCAAACTTTTTGCGCGGGATTGGTTTTACTTCTCTCGGTGTTTTATCGCTATTCTCTGACTTCTGCTTTCTGCCGTAAAATACACCCTCGGCATATATTTGATAGTTTTCAATATTTTCAAACACAATACCACCGCAAAGATAGCTAAAATGAGTTGCCCAATCAGGCGCTAACTCTGCTATTTGCTCATCTGTTAACTGCCGCTTATCTTTGTAGTAATCAGTCATCTTCACTCTCCTTAAATTCTCACTAGCGGCTCGGAAAATACAACAAGAGCACAAGCAAATAACAAAGCTAAAATTATAATATTTTGCGTCGAAAGAACATCGTGCTTGGTTATTGATTTATCACCAGTCTTATTGATGTAATCTTTTTTGCTAATATATTCACAAACATCATCGCCACTCAAGCACAGTCCAGCGCTATTATCAGTTGAATTGATAACAATCAAATCATTAAATAAGTTTGGAGAACAGAAGTAACCTTTAGCGTGCACAGTCTTAACGCCACCTATACCGCTTGCTATTTTTCTTTTGTACTTAAAATAAACAACCCTATACATCCTCACTCTCCTTTCTGCAATCACTGCACACATATTTATCAAAATCAGGCAGCCATATTAAACTACCTAGACATTCATTTTCATCGCATTCAATTTCTGTTATTTCAAATTCAGTACCAGCGTGTTCAAGTTGCGCTGCTAATGGCAATGATTCTAGAAACTCCTGTTCTGCTTCTCGCTTTGTTAGTTCGCGCATAAAATCTCCTATCGTGATAAGCGAGGTGCTCTGCGCTCTTTTTCTGCTAATAATTCTTTAATTACATTTGCAAAAACAAGCATTATTTCATCAGCGCTTTGACTGTCAGACTTCCACATTTTTCGAATATGAAGATTAAGCAGCTGACTAGTGTTAACATCTTTGTATTCGTTCGATTTTAGCAATCTTAATTCAGAGTCAAGACTTTCAAATGTTTCAAGCAATCGAAATAAATCAGACTTGTTAACCATTACTTTGTCGCAAGGAAGTCCGCGCCTACACCTCTCATCAAACAACGCATCTTTTATGGACTGCAACCACATCATTTTGGAATCTCCTATTTAATTTTCCCTAACTATAAATAAAAAGCTTTACATTGTAAAGTTAATTATTATAATGAGTGTGAATTAATTAATTGGAGAAACGAAATGAGTAACAAAACATATCCATGCATACTTAAAAGTAAATCAGAACATGATAATAGAATCATGCTGGCATTTAATAAAAATGAGTGCCAATGCATTAATAGCGAGGCAATGAGTAATTATTGCGGGTTTGATTTTGATGCTAGTGAAAACTGGATAGACATAACCCGCGAATACCTAGCCAACACCTACGGTAAATGCGAATCACAAGAGCATGCTGATTTTATTTGTAAACTGGCCGAGAAGGAAGGGTTTCGCACTATAAATGATTATAGTGAAAAAACTCAGTGGTTTTGCTTTAACAATTACAGTGTTGACTTTTATAGTGAGGGTGGGGCAGCTCGCCACGGAGAAAAACTAATCCACCTACCACTACCACCAAAGGAGAAACCAATGGAAGAAACTAAACCAATCTACACAAAAGAAATGGATGAGCGTGGTGAGTTGCCGCCAGTTGGGAGTGAGATTAAATACCCGTCAGGTAAAGGTGTAGTCGTAATTAATGAACCAGATGACAATGGAGTGATTGTTGTTATTGAAAATTCTGAAGGCGGTAAAAGTTACAAGCGAGTGGCGCTAAGTGCAATTACGCCGCCCTCGTCGCTTATGTATGAGGTTGCCAGACACATAACTGACTACTTCAACAGTGGCAACTCGTGCTACGAAGATCTTGCATATGAGCTATCTATGGAATACAACATAACACCGAAGGGGGAGTAAGATGGATAAAGTCTTTATAACTGACGACAGTAAAGTGATTAAAGAAGCACTTAAAAAAGTTATTTTATCAGCTGGATTAACATTAATTGGAAGTGATATGCATTCAATATTTAACAGTAAATTTCAAAAGTGGACAACTAGAACATCAAAAGGACGAAAGCGAACCGTTACCGCAGCGCAACAAAAGCGAGAAAAGATTAAGCGTAAGAATAAAGTTAAAGGAGGCAAATAATGTTTACACTTACATGTTTATTATTAGACGCTATAAGTCTGTTTTCTGGTGATATATCCGAGAAAACGTATTTTACATTTATCGCTATAGACTTGCTGGTGTTGTTGGCTTTATTAATTTAATAATAAAGCTAACCACTAACCAAGCCATGATGCTAGGCCATCTGTTGATTCTCGCGTAGTAAATGCCATAACAACAGCCTCAAGTATATTGGGGCTTTCTACACCTCGTTTTTTCATTTTATCTTTTGGTTCAACGCGCAACTTACCATTTAAATATTCACGTCTAGGTTGTGATGCTTCACCTTTGAGTTTATCCATAATCTTTTGCGGTATTAACTCACTATCAAAACTAATCAGCATATCAGCATCGTACGGCTTACCATTCCTAGCCTTCCATGCGTTGTAACATCTATCTCGAATACCCCAATAATCCTGCGCCTTTAGGTTTGTGAACATATCTTTATTCTTTTGGCTTGAGCCGTCAGCATGGCCAACTGAAGCCGCTGCATAACCTGGCGTGTAATAATCCTCTGGATTAGCAACACCATCATTAGCGCGATAAGCTGTAATAGTTGGAGGTATTTTTGATTGCTCCTCAAGCCTGGCAACAGCTTGCCTTAACTCACCCTTTGCGCCAGCGCCTACACCAATGCTATCAAAGGTAATTTCTTTCGCTCCAAACTCAACACAATCATTAAACACCTTATTGGCTGCACTATTTGGATCATTATCTTTCCACTCATCTAGGCCAGTAACAATCCACCCGTGAACATTTGCTTGTGCGTTAAAGTCCTTACCTTCATCAGCAACGTCAAAGCCGATAACCTTGTCACCGGTCGGTTCTATATTTAAATATTTATGCAAATCAATAGCAGCGTTAAACCACTTGGGTGGAATAATGGCTAAGTCAGAGTTTGCGACAGGCTCACCAAGATAGACATGATCTGCAAGGTCTGGATCGTTCTCCAGCATAAGCTCATAGTCATCTTTTAACTCCTGAGGAAAGCGAGGGTTCTCTGTAAAGTTTATTTTTTTACTGATGCAGTATCTTTTACCGTTTTTATAATCTGGAAAATACCTTTCAGTAACGAACATTTTATAGGTTGCGTCTAAAGGTGATTCTGGATTAAACGATACTAATATTTCACTACCAGGCTTTCGCAATGTTGGTATGAGCATCTTCCATGATTCAGGGGTAACATTTGCCGCCTCTTCAACCCATGCTGCATCGAAGTTTGCATAACCTTTAATCTTTTGAACATTCCTAAATAAACCGTCAAACTTGAATACACCACCAGATGTAATGCACTGTATTTCAGATCTAAGTATATTGAAATATTCGTCAAGTCCTCGCCTAGAAATTTCTGCAACTATCTCAGCATAAACTGAATCGTCCAGGCTTTTCATAACTTCTCGCAGGCAGACTATTCTCCATCCACAATAAAGGCAGTTACTAACAAGTAGAGTTGCAAAGAACCTAGTTTTGCCAGAACCTCGCCCGCCATAAGCGACTTTAAATCTCGCAGGTTGAAGGTATTCTTTAAACGCTGGGAATATTTCTATTTTTTCACTCATGGCATGTCCGGCCAGTAGTGATTGCCTTTAGATGAATTAGCTGACTGATCTAAAAGTTGCAAATTATGCCAGCAGTGCAATCCGCAAACTAAGCTACTTTGAATTGGAACAACATGGTCAACAGTTAAATTTAACTCTTTTGCTTTTTGATACACTTTCTTAACCATACCTCGATTGTACCACAAAGGTATTGATTTCATTTTTGCAGCTCTACGCTCATTAGCTTTCATGTTGTAATAAGCTTTATTTCTTCTTTGGTGATCAAGTTTTCTTTGTCTTACTTTTGGATCTTCCTTATCTCTCTTTATTGATAACTTCCTATCATACTCTCTTATTCTATCTCTGTTTTTATCTCTATATCTTTTGCATTGAGCGTTAGCCTTTTCCTTATTGCTTGACCTCCAAACTCTTAAAGCTTTCCTTCTTTCTTTTGCATTTTTTCGGTAATATTCTCGCTCTTTAAATCTTGCTAGCTCTACATTTTCAAGTCTTTTGCTGTTTGCTTTTACTCTGCAACACTCAAGGCAACTACCATTAGCAGTACTTCTTTCTGAAATATGACCATACTTACATGGATTGCTAGTGAAATATCTTTTTAAGCCAAGTTTTTTGGCTTCTTTTCTTGAAATGGTTTTCATTATAACCTCGCATAGTTATTCGCTTGAAGTTGTGCGGCAGGGGCAGCGAATACCCTTTTCGAATGGCCGTTCTAGCCGCGCAATAATTATATCACTTATCTACAATAGTGTAAGTTGGTGCGCTGAGTTTTTCACCACCACTAGTTATATCCACACTTGAATCATCCTTAAGCCCCAAGTCTCTGGCAATAATATTAGCATTTAAAAGCCCACCAGCAGCTCCAGAGAACTTCTGTTCATACATTACAGACTCGATCAAACTTGTGACTTCCGAATACTCAGGCTTTTTCTTGTAGTCGTGCCAAGTCGAAACGCCTATATTTAAGAACACACAAAGCCCATGTTGAGTGGCTGGCCTAAGCTTTTCAACTTCACCATAAACAACATCGCCTTGAGATGAGAATGCCTTAGTTTCTCTAAGCTGATTCTCTTTCAACCACTCAAAATATTCAAAAGCACGCTCTTTCATATCTTCCGGTGATTTAAATGCAGGTGGCTTACCTACGTTATTTTTAGCTACCTCCCACAATTCCATAAAACCCTACCTCTCCAATAAAAAACTTGCACCAATTATAACATTAAAGTTTAGACAATAAAAAAGCCCGTTAAGGGCTTAAAATACTAATGATGCACCTACTGTAAAGAAGCCACCAAAAGTCCAAGCTAAAAACGAACAAGCGTTGTACTTTGTTTTTGGTTTGTCTAGGTAGCTAAATTGATTTATTAAGCATACAAAATAAATAATCCACAAACCGATATCCATATCACTCTCCCTCTGGTGGTGCTGGTAGTGGCATCCAGTGAGTTACAAATTGCTAATGGTCGCCATAATACCAAGCACCTTTATTTCTATACGTAGAGCTGTCAAAAGGCCAGAAATAACCAACAACAGTAAATCCAGCAGAATCAGTGATTAACACATAATCGTCATTTTCTGGCAACTCATCACCAGCACTAATCCACTGACTTTGCTTCTTAAGCTCTGCGTTTTCTTCACGCAAATCTCCAAGCTCCCCCAGTTCATCACGAGTCACCCAAACAATATCTTTGCCTGTTCCGTTTTCCAGCAAGTTTTTTTAGCTCTGCGTTTTATGCTTGGAGTTTTTTGATATCGCTTAACAGGTTACCAATAACAACATCACTATCAATTTCAGCCAAATCGTAGATTTCTTCTTCGCTATTCATGCTTACAAATAAATCACTCATCACTATCACCTTTTAATAAGTCAACCGCCAAGCAATATGCATCCGTAACTGTTATGCTATGGCAAAATTCTTTTGATTCAATCTCATTCATAATCATTGATAAAGAACCTTTATACTTCTGCTCACGCTTAGTGAGTTCTGCGTTAATTTCTATTAGGTCTTTAGCCATATCGATTAACTCGAATAACTCACCAGCCGTGACACTTACAATTTCATGATCTTCTTTTACCGATACCATTAAAGTAAATTTATCAATCAATTCCTGATCAATAACCGTAATTGCATTTTTCATTTCTTCATCGCCTTATTAATTGCGTTAATTGTTATATTGTTTGTGTTTATTGATTCATCCCTAACAGACCTGAGCTTTTCAAACATTTCACTATAAAGCTCCCAATTCATATTATGAAACACCACCGGATAAGCTGGCGACCATTCTGTAAATTGGTCTTTGTAAGTGTTATTCATAATGCTCACCGTCTCCACCATTACGCGCTATTATATCCATGCGAATATCTTCCGCACTTTGATACCCATCAACATGATTGTTGCGACTACGACACTTATTCGCAATAAATACACGCTCATCTTTTTGGTCCAACTGTTGACGCAATAGCATGTTTGACTGTCTTAGCTCCGCATTTTCAATCAACAACTGATTAAATCGCTTTTCCATTTTTTCAGTTTTATCGACTAAATAGTCAATGTATTCTTGTGTGATTTTGTTAGTCATTTTAACCCTCAATTAAATCATCACGATCAACCAAGCTCACACAATGACTTTTGCAATGCGCTCGCCAAATAAATAAAACACTGCCTTTGTTGTTTCCAGATACTGGCTTTTGAGTTTCCGCATTAATAAATGCCAACCGGCCAGAAATAAATCTAACCTCATTGCATGAGTTATAAGCTTCCTTAAACCACTTTACAGATGTATCAGCTGGCACAAGCATTACAATGGTTTTGCCTTTTTCGTGCTCAATTCTAGCCTTATTAACCCACGGCATAATGTTTGAATATGGCGGGTTGCACCAGTTAACCTTAAACCATCCATAATCAAATGCTGAGTCAGTTTCTGTAAAATAATCATCGGTTAGCGCGTTATTATGATTGGCCGCAACATCACCTATAAATTCAAATTCTTTATTTAAATTATTAAATATTTGCTGCGGCGTTTGCCATAAATCTCGAATATTTTCACCTGTATTGCTACCGTGATAACCTCTCATTTCTTCTCTCCAAACAACCAATTAATAAACACTGTAGCGCTAATACCAACAGCGGTAAAATATAAACACAACGATAAAACCACAGCATGCGCATCGTAATAAATCTCTGAGAGCCAAACAGCGGCGATAGATAATATTAACAACACAATGTACGGCTTGAACTATAAAACACGCTTAAAATCGATTCTAGGCCGCTTAAAATTGATTTTTGCATGTTATTCACCTCGCGCTCTTTCTAACAGAGCTGGTATTTTTGCTATTTCTTTTGCCAAGCCGTTTGTTTGTAATCCATCTTCGTTCAAAAAGCAGTTAATATTTTCAAGCATCCCATACATTTCTGGCGCTGCTGCTATTAGGTGTGCGTTTTTTTCTGGATTTTTATTTTCACCCAATGCGTAAGTTACATTCCCAATCATGCAAACAGTTGGACTATACATACAAATATCATCAGCGCTTAGATCGTACTCACCTTGGCAGCAAACTTCAAACATTCCAGAATAGTTCTTAAAAGTCTTCCAAGGACCTTTAGTAAATTTAGTTTCCATATCTCTCTCCAAAATTAAAAATTTAACTTATATTGATTTTCATCTTTTATTTCGCAAAAGAACCCGCAATCACCAATATCCAAATCCTTATGACTCCCAGCATCTGGCGGTAAATATCTTAAAGGAATTCTCATTGCTCCCCTACTATCTACTTTCCTTTGATACCCATCACTTTCCATCTCCTTAATAACTTGAGGGTATTCTCTAATTATTTTTTTCTCACTCATCTTGCAAATGGCAACGTTAAGCAACTCCTCTTGCTTAGATCTGCGCTCAAACACATCAGGGAAATCAGCCCTAATTTTATTCCAGTAACCAGCGCCACCAGCTTTAAGGCAACCAATGCAATTATTATTGTGGTAGCCTAGCTTATACATCTTTGGCAAATCCAAACCAGCATCAAGCATAATATTAAAGCAATCTTTCTTACTTAAATTTAAATCGATAAGAGGTGCAAATATCTCAAGATCTGGTTCTGTGTCGATGAGATTGTTAACTCGATGTTCTTCTTCTGCTGTCATACCAAAAACATGCACATCACCATCCATTTGCCAATTCAATCTAACGGCCTTTTTTAACTCCTTTGTGCACCTTGCACCCGCAACGCCAGACATGTACTTAGTTTTCTTTATCACCTCATCAACATTTGCACCGTATTTTTCATCCCGAAGATATGTAATTTTGTGACCTAGAAACTTTTCAACTTCAGAATCTCTTCCTGGCTCATGAAGTTCATTTTCTATGTAAATGCAAGCAACAATAATTTCATAATTAGGATAAAGCTTTGGCTGTAACTCTAATGCTTTCTTTGCAGCTATTAAACTTGCAGCTCCGTGACTGTACCAGCAAACCAACCTACCCATATCTCTCTCCAAAATTAAAATAAGTGCCGCAGGATTTTTGCTCTTAGGTTGAACCTGCGACACTTGCGCTTAATTAACTCTTGAAACCAATTATAAACATTTTTATTTACCTGTAAAGCTTTTTGTTAAAATAGTTGCCAATCTAATTTTATCTTCATATCTTTTGGTCTTTCACCTTTAGATTTGTACGCTACAGCCTGTTTATCACTTTCACTTGCAACCGCTTTAATATTTCTTCTTGGCGGCTTTTTGCCGTCCTTATCTTTACGCCACCATTCACAACCAATTTTCTTAAGCTCCTGCAATAAGTATAAATTCATGGCTCTAACACCAGCATTGTGCTTTTTGTGCGCCACCAATTCTTCATCAAATGCCAAATGATATTTATCTCTAGCAAGTGGTAAGTGAACATCAAGGTTTAAATATTCACTGCAATGCTTTTCAAATTCCTGCTGTGCCTTGTCAATCATTGCGGTATGAATCCTTTAGGTTGAAAACCTTGCGGCCTGGAAGGTTTAGAGTTTAAATCCTGCTCATGCTTTATCATTGCAACCTTTTCCATATCTGCGTCTTTTATCTTGCCGTGAGCTTTATCAAGATACGCTGGCTCTGCTGATTGCCCGTGGCGGTAAGCCGGCATGTTAATTTCAACAATCGGATTTGTAGGTTCGCCATTTTCACCTTCTGAAAGGTTGTGCATCAAGAATATCGCATCAGCATCTTGCTCAATCTGACCAGACTCTCTTAGGTGAGCAATTGTAGGCTTGCCAACACCATTACGATTCAACTGACTCAATGCTATTACTGGAGTTTCAATTTCTTTTGCTAAGTTTTTCAAGCCGCCAGAAATTTCACCAACAGCAAGGTCGTGTCGTCCCTTTTCGTTAACACCAGCCTTTTGCAAGTAATCAACAACGATTAAATCTAGCCCATTTTTTGCATTAATCTGTTTAGCTATTGCTACCATTTGCTGAATTTTTAAAGCTGGAGTATCTTCGATAAAGATACCTTGCTTATAAAGTTTTGAGCTAGCCGCTTGCATTCCAGCCCAAAATTCATGGTTTTCATCTGAAGTATCCCCGTAAAAATCAGACGGGTTTAAAAGTGATTGATTTGCAAGAAGCCTAATGCCAAGTTCAAAGTCACTCATTTCAAGACTGAAAAACAAAACATTTTTACCTTGAGCTGCAACTTCGCTAGTTATTCTAAGTGATGTCAGCGTCTTACCAGTCTTAGGTCTAGCACCTATGACGATAAAGTCAGTTTTACCAATGCCGCGAACACCCATTGCGTTATCGATTGCTGCGATGTTGGTTCTCAAGCCACCAGATTCATCGCTATTATTTTTTTCTTCGATGTAATTCAATATTTTATCAATGGCTGTTGCTATTGTCTTTTTCTCTTTCTTGGTGCTAGTCATTAAGCTTGATACGCTAGATATTGCATCAGATACAACGGTCATTTTTTCATTGTGATCACCTTTCCCTTGAATTGTTTTAAGTGCTGAGTTCAAAATGTTAAAACTGTCACGCTGTCTGCGTAGCTCATCAAGCTGTTTGGCATGATCTGGAACTGACTCTTGACGCATATTTGATGCAGTAATGTCACCAAGAAAACCCCATCCGCCTGCTTTGATATACCAAGATTCATTTTCAAGCGCTGAATCTATACTAATCATATCAAGACCGCCAGATTCTCTACGCTTCTCAATTTCACCCCACAGCATCCTGTGGTTGCTATCAACGAACAAATCAATTGATACAATTGAGTCAACTTCAGCTTTGATTGCTGATGATGCGGATTGATACATGCTTATGTAAAAATCTAAAACCGACATTTCAAAATTATGATTTGATATCATTACAGTGTCCCTTTTTCTATCAGTCTGGTGAACTTGCTTTGATTTGTTATTGCCTCCAAGTCAGCAATCCAATCAAATTTCTCACCATTTAAACTTGCGTTAGTGTTACACCACGAAAAGAATGCTCGCCACCAATCTAAATTTTGACGCTCTTTATCTTCAGACCATCTAGCTTTGAGTTGCGATATTCGTTTTTGCTTCGCGTTAAACGATACAACCTTTGGCAGTGATGTGCATTCTTCATTGTAAATCTCAATAAGCTCTTTCACTGGAATCTTTGATTCCGACAAGGGTTTTTTATCTATTCTATTCTGATCTATTCTAATCTTATCTTGCATGGGTTTTTCTGATGCAGTCATGACGCTATCAGGATTTTTAAAGTTATCAATTATCAATCGCATTTCTGGATTGCTTGTCATAGACTTATCCAAACGTTTAGCAAGCTTTAAGCAAGTTATTGTTCCTTCGCAGTTTTCAAACAATCCAAGCTCAACAAAGTAGCGCATCATTTCCTCAACTTTCTGAGGTGTAGACCCAACATTTCGCGCAATTATTCTAGCGTCATGCTCAAGCTCAAAAGTAATATTGTCTTTATCAACCTTGCCAGCAATAAGTTCTATGCAATACCAATAGAGACCATAACCCTCCAAACCGTAATCAAGTAGCACGTTTTGAAGCTTATTATCCTGATTTGCATCAGTGTCATGTTTTACCCACTTCATTGCAGTTTCGCCTTTGCATCATTAATTAAAACCATTTCGAGTGCTGAACTAACATCTTTTGATGCTACAAGCTTTAATTTTTTTAAACCCTCGTAAAGTGCAGCTCTGGCTATCTTTGATTTATCTATATTTATAGCTTCAGATAGGTCTGAAAGTTCTAATTTTGCAGATTCGCTAAATTTTACGTCTAGTGGTTTCATGGTAGATTTCATTTTCTAACTCCTTTCGTTTAAGTTCCTTTAATGTACTTTTAAATGTAGGTACTGTCAAGAGTAAAAAAATACTTGTCAATATTTTAAATTGCTTTATATTTGATAGTGAATTTAATAAAACCATTGGAGGTTAAAATGAAAAAAAGATACCTAGATATGTCTGATACTGATTACCGCGCCGCTGAAGGTTTTGCTAATTCAGATGCGCTAATGATTCAAAATGATCCAGGTTTATATCAGTGGTCAAAAAACGCTGAACGTGATGCACTAAATGTTGACGCGTCAAATTTTGGAACTACGGTTCACTCTATTTTACTTGAGCCTGATAAGTTTAAAAGCCAGATAGTGCAATCTGAATTTAAAAGCACTACGACAAAAGGTTATGCGAAAGAAGTTGAGGAAAATAAAGGTAAAATAGTTTTGCTGGAGGACGATATTCGCAAGATTAAAGTTTTAGAGCAAAATGTTCACTCGCACCCTCTGGCTAATTTTTTATTGAATGCCGAAGGTAATAACGAAAGTAGTATTTTTGTTGAGTGTGGTGATACTGGCGTTTTATTAAAGTGCCGACCTGATAGAGATTGTGTTGATTCAATAGGTTACGGTGTAGACGTTAAGACGACTGATGACCTTGATGCGTGGCGCGACACTCGCAAGTGGATTAACCCGCTATTTAAATTTGACTACGGTCATCAAGCTGCGTTTTATCTTAATGTGCTATCTGAGTTTTACGGAAAGAAAGTCGATAATTTTGCATTCATCGCCATTCAAAAAAAGGTGGAATTCGGTCGTTATAAGGTCGGTGTTTTTGAAGTTAGCCGCGATGAACTTATTGAGTGGGGCTTTTGGGATCGCATGTTAAGCAATATCAAGAAATACAAATATTGTGTTGATAATAATCAATGGATGCACTCAGAAAGATTTGCATTTAACTTTAATTAATATATTATTATGTTTACTTTAAACAGGAGAGAAAAATGAGCAATCAATTAGCACCAGTGCAGCAACTGCTAGCTAGCCGCAAAGGTGAGCTGGCTAAGATGCTGCCAGAAAATATAAAAATCGACAGTTTTGAAAGAGCCATTAATAACGCATTAATGCGAAATCAAGACTTACTAAATTGCGATCAGTTAAGCGTTTATGACGCGGCAATGCGATGTGCTCAAGATGGATTAATTCCAGACGGCAAAGAGGCAGCAATTGTTGTTTATGGTGGAAAGCAAGGTAAAAAAGCTCAATACCAACCTATGATTGATGGTGTTTTAAAGCGAGTTCGTCAATCTGGCATCGTTACAAATATCAGTGGTAAGGCAGTTTATGAAAACGATGAATTTGATTACTGGATGGATGAAGATGGCGAGCATATCAAATACCGTCCTACATGGGGCGACAAAGGTAAGTTCCAGTTGGCTTTCGCATACGCAAAGACAAATGATGGTGAGTTGATTGTTGAGGTGATGAACCTGACAGAAATCAATAAGGTCAAAGCAGCTTCAAAGACAGGTAATAGCCAATATGGTCCTTGGTCGCAATGGTATGATCGAATGGCTGTTAAGTCGGTATTACACCGCTTAGCTAGACGTTTGCCATCATCAAGTGAAGTGCAAACTATGATCGATACCATCGAAAAGGACATTGAAGCTAGATTTGATGAAGCCAAAGACGTTACACCAAAGCAAGGTGGTTTAGCTGATTTAGCAAATCAATCAGTGAACACAGAAACCGGTGAAATCTCACAAGCAGCACAAGAATTTTTTAACGAGGAAAGTAAATAATGGCTAAACGCGGAGTAAATAAAGTCGTCCTACTTGGTAACTTGGGGCAAGATCCAGAAATTCGATATATGCCTAACGGTAATGCTGTTGCTAATTTAACGCTGGCAACATCCGAAAGTTACAAGGATAAAAACACAGGTCAAGACGTTGATAAAACTGAATGGCATCGCGTTTGTATTTTTGGCAAGTTAGCTGAAATTGCTGGCGAGTATTTACGCAAGGGTTCGCAAGTTTATTTTGAGGGTAAGTTGCAGACTCGCAAATGGCAGGACCAGCAAGGACAAGACAAATACACAACTGAAATTATTGTTGACGGATTTGATGGCTTTATGCAGATGATTGGTGGTAAAAATGATAATAAGCAAGGTCAACAAGGATCTAATGCTGGTAATGGCTTTTCACAGTCTAACAACCAACAACAAGGCGGATTTAACCAGCAACAAAATACTGGATTTAACCAAAATCAACAGCAAAACCAGCAGCAAGGTGGATTCCAAAATCAGGGCGGATTTGCACCACAGCAGCAAGTTAATCAACAATCAAATCCAAACGATGCACCATTTTAATTAACTAGGGCTCCGGCCCTTTTTAGGTTTTATGAATAAACTAATAATAGCCTGCGACCCTGATAGCGATAAAAGCGGCTGGGCTGTAGTTAAAAATGGCGAGTTGATAACTTTAACGTGTAAAAGTCTTGTTGAAATATTTGAATATTTTAATGGCTGTAAAAATCACGATAAAATAGAACTACACATTGAAAATGTAAACGGTATTAGCGCGGCATTTAACGCCAGAGATAGAAAATCATCCTTGGCTGTTAAATTAAAGGTGGCTCAACATATCGGCATGTGTAAACAAGTTCAAATTGAAATCGAACGAATTGCTAAACACTTTGGAATTAAAGTAGTGCATCATCCAGTTAGTAAGCAATGGAAAGGTAGTAAAACAGGTAAAGCGGCATTAAAAGAGGTTTTTGGTTATGACGGGCAAAGCAATGAAGATTCACGATCAGCAGCCTATTTTGCATATCGCGCATTGCAAATGAATAAGTAAAGGAATATAATTGGTTTGTAAATTGATTCCCCTTAGTCATTTTGCTCTCCAACTGTTTTTGACCTAGTTTTTACTAGGTCTTTTTTTTGCTTTTAAGTTTATTCGTGGTACCATCAAATTTCGATTAGTAAGATGGCTTGTAAAGAGCTATAAAACCCGTTAATTCGGGTTTTATTTTGAATGTTAATTAACAAAAACCTTTACACAACAAAATAAATAAGTATACTTAGTTAAAAATAAACAGGAGATTGAAATGGGACAGGGTACTGAAAGTTGCGGTGGCTATGAGTTGGATTATGATGAGTACGATTTCGACTCTAGTGAAGGGTATAATGTTTGGACATCTAAAGATGGTAGCTCTCACGCTGTAGAAAGCATGTCTAACCCACATATAGAAAACACCATACGCCATTGTGAGATGCTAAGCAGAACATCTACATTTAGCTGCGATAGTGATAAGTGGGATGATTGGATTAATGTTTTTGAAAGCGTACTAGAAGATAGGCGCAGAAAAGGTATTTTCATTAGCCGTAAAGACGCTGGGGAAACAGTTGAAACCTATAAGCGTAAAAAGAGAAAGGCCAGCGCATCTACTAAGAAGTATTTAAGAGAGTTAAGCGAAGGCTGCAAAAGAGTAGAAATGAAATGCCATTGCGGTTCAAAATACGAAGCTAAAGTTGCAGATTTAAAGCGTGGGTGGGCGCAAAGCTGTTCTAAGCGCTGTGCATCTATAAAGCGAGAATATGGAAGACCTAATGCAAAATTTATTAAGGAGTTGTGAAAATGAACAAACAAACCCTACTAAACCAAATTAAAAAGCGATCACCTAGTATGAACATGCAGAAGCTAGAAGCTATTATGTATTACGCTTTAGAGTGCAAATATCGCCCTAACTCAAATAAAATGAGCAAGGCAATTAAGGAGCGCTTTAAAATAACCGTTGCCGCCAGAGTTATCGAGGTTTCACTGCAATTGTTAATTGAAAATGGTTACAAGCTAAAACCATTTAAAGATGCTAAGAAGCCATTTAAACCGTTAAAGATTAAAGGCGGCTTAATTTACTTTAACGAAAACCCATTGGTTCCAACTTGGTGATTTATGAATAAAGATAATTTAACAGTATTGAGTTTATTTAATTTGACCTGATTGTATTTATGGGTTATGGTTGTTTTTTGTTGACTTTTATCGGAGGTGTCTGTGATTGAGTTTAGAGATGGGTATTTTGTTAATGAATTAGGCTCAATTTACTCAAGCAAAGCAAGGAACGGTTCTCTCAGAGAGTTAAAGGGAAAAGTTAGACGATCAGGCTACAGGGAGGTTTTAGTTACCGTTAATGGGGTTAGGGAATATCTTCTTGTTCATAGAGTTGTGGCTCAAGCATTTATAGAAAACCCTAAAAACAAAAGAACTGTAAACCATATTGATGGGAATAAGCTAAACAATAATGCTGCAAACCTTGAGTGGGCAACGGATAGCGAAAACCTAAAACACGCAAGGGATAGTGGGCTTCTAAAAACCTGTAAAATAACTATGGATATAGCGGAAAAAATAAGAAGTGAAAAAGGAACGCTTCTTGAGTTATCAAAAAAATACGGAATATCAAAAACACAAGTAGGATACATAAAACAAGGTAAAAGGTGGTAATATGAAAAAAAGAATTGCTTTAAGTTTATTTCATGGCATGGGCTGCTTCAATATTGCACTTGAAAAGTGCAGTGTGAAGTTTGAAAAGGTTTATGTTTCAGAGGTCGATAAGTTCGCCATAAAAGAGGATAAAGAAAACAACCCAGAAAATATACATCTAGGCGATGTTACAAAATGGCGAGAATGGGATGTTGATTGGTCAAGTATTGATTTGTTAATTGGCGGATCACCATGTCAGGGTTTTAGCTTTGCTGGTAAGCAACTTGCTTTTGATGATCCGAGATCAGCTTTGTTTTTTGTTTATGTTGATATTCTCAACCACATTAAAAGCGTCAATCCTGATGTTAAATTCATGCTTGAAAACGTGAGAATGAAAAAAGAGCATTTAAATGTAATTACTGAATATCTAGGTGTTGATCCTGTGTTTATTAACTCCGCATTGGTTAGCGCTCAAAACAGGCAGCGTTATTACTGGTGTAATTGGGAAGTAACACAGCCAGAAGATCGAGGAATTTTGCTTGCTGATATTGTTGAGAGTGGCGAGGCTGATAGGGATAAATCGTTTTGTATTGACGCTAATTATTTCAAAGGTGGCTCACTTAAAAACTACCTAGAAAAGAAGCGCCGCCAAATCGTATTTAATGAAAGTGTAAGTTTTTCCCAGTCAGGAAATCGCCTAATGGTTAGTGAAGATGAAAGGCTTAAAGATGAAACTTTTGAGCAGTGGTACGCAAAAACTAAAGATTGGGGCGGCACAAGGGAGGAATGGGATGCGCTACAAATGCAAGTTAATAGTGCGGCTGTGGTTGGCAGAAAAATAAACCCAGAAACAGGAAAGCGCGAAGATTACAATCCAAACTTGCCAACGTTGCAAACTTTAGAAGTTCAGAATCACGGAAAGGCGCGCTGTTTATCAACTGTTAGTAAGGATTGTTTAGTTAGCAATTTGCCGCCAGGTAGGTATCAAGAGAATTTATCATACAGGAAGTTAACTGTTGTTGAATGCTGCCGATTGCAAGGTGTACCAGATAACTACTTTAAAGTATCAAGCAACACACAATCATATAAAATGCTAGGTAACGGCTGGCAATGCGATACTATAGAGCATATTTTTAATTGTTTATTTGAGGGTTAATATGAAAAGAAAACTAGAAAAAATTATTTACACTGTTGCAGGTCTATTAGTATTTGCAGCGTTAATTGAAATGTCATTACAAATACTGGAGAGTTAGAATGTCAGATTTAAATATTAAACCCATCTTAGAATGGTTTCATCAAGCAAAGCCTAATCCAAGCGTTGAAGATGCGTGTGTGCAGATTGGGTGTCATTATGAAGAGATAGACGAAATGATGGAGGCTCTTGCTGATGATGGTTGTTTTGTTACTGATTTAGCTAAAGAGCACAAAGATAAAATTCATTACGCAGTTGATTACTTGCAAAACCCAAGCTCAAAAACAAGTATTGAATTGCTAGATTCACTTTGCGATCAAATTGTAACAGCAGTCGGTGTTGCTTACATGCTTGGGTTTGACATTGAAAAAGCCCTATCAGAAGTTAACCGTTCTAACTGGTCTAAATTTGTAGATGGTAAGCCGCAATTTAACGAACAAGGCAAGATTGCAAAGCCAGAAAGTTATTCACCGCCAGATTTAACAAATTTTATAAGCAACAAATAAATGATATACTAAGCCCATTATTCAGCGGGCTTTTTATTTATGGCTAGAAAGAAGCAACCAAGCAAACAAAAGAAACAGCAATTAGCTACAAATAGTAGCAATTCGCGCAGAATGTCGCAAAGTAGAATTAACTACGCAACAGGCGGTGTACCGTCTAATTTTGGTGATACGTTACGAAATGATGCAGCGCAATACGGATACCCATGCCAGCTTACTTTTAACGAGTATTTTAACGCATACAGTCGAGGCGGTTTCTTTGCTGCATTAGTCGATATTATTCCAGAGCGCTGCTTTAATCAGTTTCCCACCGTTGTTGATGGTGACGATAATGACAGTACGCGAAATGGTGATACGGCATTTGAACGTGAATTTAAAAAACTTAACAGCAAGTTTAATCTGATTCGCACGTTTAAGGAAGCTGAAAAGTATAAAGACGTAGGCCATTATTCCGCTATCATTCCAATATTTAAAGAGTCTGGTGAAAACCCTTCATTAAAAAAACCACCAGGTAAGGCAATGGGCGGTGTTGACTCTTTGCGCGCAATCAATCTTTACTACGAGCCAGAATGCGAAGCGTCTACTGATGTGGTATCGGATATAATGGACGAGGACTACAACAAGCCGGAATATTACACTGTAAATCCTGCCGCATTATCTAGCCGACAAACAACTAACGCAGTACAGATTGAGTTCCATCGTGATCGCGTTTTCCTACTTACCAATGCAACATCACCTGTTATCTATGGTAAACCAGCTTTAGAAGCGCCATTTAACGCGCTATTTGATGCCACTAAAACACGAGGAGCATCTGCTGAGGGTTATCGCAAAAACGCAATGCAAAAGACAGTGTTAAACGCTGAGAATGATATTGCAATGAAGATTCTAGGCGATGCTAATCTAAGTAAAAAGCTAGATGAAAGTATTGATGATTTTACTGATAACTTCAATAACATGCTAAAAACTGGCGGTATGTCAGCGCAAATGCTTCAAGGTACTTTAGAAGATCCAACCGGTACATTCACAATTTGCCTACAAGAAGCCTGTGCAGCAAGACGCGCACCAGTAACAGAAGTTATCGGATTTATGACGGGTGAACGATCATCTAGTGAAAACTCAAGCTCATTTAATAAACGTTTGAAAGGTGAGCAGGAAAACGAATACGGTCCACGTTTAAAATCATTCCTTTGGTGGTTAGTAGACTTAGGTATTTTACCAGAGCCAAGCAGTGGTGAAATTGAGGTTATCTGGCCTGACATTGCAGAGCCAACTTTAAGCGAAAAGCTAGAAATGGCTGGCAAGATGATGACTCAAAATGATTTGGCATTTAAGTCGCGCCAAGAGTTACCTTGGACTACTGAAGAAATTCGTGAAATTGCTGGTTATGATTCAGATAAGCCGCAAACCGAATACGAACAAGAAGACGATAAAACGGATATGACTCTAGATGAAAATCCAGAAGATTTTAGCACCGAAGAAAGATAATCCGTTAATTCCGAGAAATCCTGCCGACCCAGCAGGGCAAATGACAACTGTTAAGCGCTTATTTCGTGATTTTAATAAGCGCTTTAACCGCATTAACTCGGAAGTTCAAAAGCTTGTTAGCGAGCAAAAGAAATATCAAACCAGAATTACAACAAACTCAGTTAAATATTATCGCCCGTTAGTTTTTTGCACGAACAATGACGGTCATTTAGATACTAAGCTGGGCGAGTTAACGGTAAACAAAGCTTATTACGAATATCAGATTGATGAGCAGCGTTATGCATCGATTAACGATTTTATCCTGCGCGTCTTGCGTAACGAATTATTAGAATCATATGATGGTAGCAAGCCGCTTAACTGGTTTTACCAGTCTTACCTTGAGCAATCATTTATTGATGGAATAAACGATCAAATTTACTCAGCACAATCCATGGCGGACCCTGCAATTGTTGGTGAAGAAATTAGTCAGCAAATAATGAGCTTGCAAGAAGATAATGTATCACCACAACAGCAGCAGCGATTAGGTTTGGTTTATGCCCGGGTGTTTGAAGAAATGGCAGGCTTAACAAATTCAATGAAAACTGATTTAGCTGAAACACTAACGCGCGGAATGGCTAATGGCTTAGAAATAACTGCAATTGCGCGTGATATTAAAAAGCGTGTACAAGTTGGATTTAGTCGAGCACAACGAATTGCCAGAACTGAAATTTTGGGCGCGTATCGCACAGCCACACGAAGCGAACAGAAAGATATTAACGAAACTGTATATGCAGATAGTGAATGGCATATGGCGTTGCTATGGTGGTCTGCATTAACGTCTACGACAAGGAGTTGGCACGCATCAAAGCATGGTAAAATATTAACAGCGCAAGAGGTTGATGAGTTTTATAGTGTTAATGGCAACGCTATCAATTGCTACTGCTCACAAGGGCCTGTGCTGGTTAACAAGGAAACAGGCGAAACACCGCAGCAAGATTTAATCGACAAAATGAAGCGCCAGCTCAAAGTCTGGCGCGTTGGTATGGTTTAATTTGTTTTTTAATCTGTTACAATACCGTATCGAAACGACAAACCTGATGAGAGAGCGTTTCCCAGCGGCAATAGCCGTATCAGCGCAAGGCTGATCGTTAAGTGGTGTTAGGATTTTTACAAGAAGAATGCAGCAGACTGGTTTACCAGACATCCCGCCACCTGAAAAGGTCAGCAAAGTCGGTAAGGGCGATTCTGAATACCAGAATTATTCTGGCGAAACCCGCAATTAAGCGGGTTTTGTTATTTATAGCATTGATATGGTTTAAAGCGCTTAGTTAGCACTGTTTGTTTTTATTATTCTTTTGTGGTTCTTTTTAAAATCATCACCATCCCACAGTGATTGATAGCAAGATGAACAGCAAGCTAACTTATCACCAGACCACGCCACTGGCTTGTAAACTTGTTTTGCTTTTGTTTTTGTGATTTTGCAGTAAAAATCAAATTCAGAATCCATCACTCCACCTCCGCATCATTCAACTCAACAGCACGTTTTGCGCTATCAAGAATATCTTCAACAAGTTTTGCATAACCAGCAATATCGTGCCAGCTATCAATATAATCTGGATCACCGCAAACTATACGGCCAACTTTGTGTAGAATCATTTCAATTGATTCTTTCTGATAACTACTCATTTTATCCCACGATGAACCAGATTTAGCAGCATCTTTCATGTCTTGCATTATCTTTGAGTTAACTTCAAACTCTCCATAATTTGCAGTGCGATTGGATATTGTTTCTTTAACTTCAACTGCGTCAGGATTGAAAACTTGATAACTATCGCTCGGCATAAACAGCGCATCATTTGGCTTCAAGTCACCAAAAGAATCCACCACTCTTTGCTCAAGTTGCTGCTTACTATCTAGGTCGGTGTGTTTTGCAACCCTAAAAGCCTCGGCAACCTTGACGATTCCTAAACCTTTAAACTCCCAAGAGTAACCTTTGTTATCCATAGCTTGTTTGGCGCTTTCAAATCTGTCAGTTAGATATTTAAGGCATTCTTGTTTATTTGTAAATCGTTTCATTTTTAAACTCTCCATCTTGCATAATAATAAATTTAATTATATATTAAACAAAACAAACAATATTGCAATAGGAAAGTTCAAATGAAACCAAGTGAGCTTTATTCGAATCACAAAAAAGAGCAATACTTATTTGAGTTTAAGGCATCTTTATTTATCGCCATTAAAGGATTGATTGAGTTTAGAAAGTTAAAACAGCAAGATGTTGCGTTAATGGCTGGTATATCTCAACCGCGAGTTAGTGACTTGGTTAACGGTAAAATAGATTTGTTTTCTGTTGATAGTTTGCTTGAAATAATGCACTCGCTTGGTTATGAAATTCAGTTAAATTCAAAAGTAACCAATTGGGCTATAAATATTGATTCCACAGTAAATCTTGTTGAGTGATAAATTATGGATAGACACAACGATTTAGTAAAAGCAGATAGATACGCGGAGGAGGCTGAAAAGCTTGAATCTGAAATCACTGAACATGAATGTGAAGGCAAAGGTTGCAGTTATTGCCGTAAGCATCAAAAAGCCGCATCTGCCTGGCGTAGGGCTTTAAATTACATTCGCAACTATAACCGCAAGATAATTAACTCACCGTTTTTTAGAACTGAGTCAGATTATCGTAGACGCGCAAGTTTGCATGAACGACATATTAACGAGGCGTGCATTTCACAGGTAGATGATGACGATGAATATTAAAGTATTTGAAGTTTATTTATATAACCATAAAAGCGGTGATTATCGCACAGTAGAGGTTGAAGCGAAGTCAAAACGTGAAGCTGAACATATTGCAAATGATATGTTTCACGGATTTTTAACAGAGAGAGTGAAAGAGAAATGAGTTTTAAATTTAGCGAAAGAAGTTTAAATGTACTTGATAGCGTAAATCCAGACTTGCAAGCTGTGTGCATGAGAGCTATTGAAATTAGCAAGGTTGATTTTGGAATTCCAACTAACGGCGGGTTAAGAAGCGCGGAAGAGCAAAATAGACTGTTTCACGCTGGCAAGTCAAAGCTAGATGGTTATGAAAAGAAAAGCAAGCACCAGTCAGGTGATGCCATAGATGTTTACGCTTATGTCGATGGTCATGCTAGTTGGATGCCTCAGCACTTAACGCATGTAGCTACAGCTATGCTTGCAGCAGCGTCAGATCTTGGAGTTCAATTGCAGTGGGGTGGTCACTGGCGTAATTTTGTTGACATGCCACATTTCGAGATTTCAAAATGAACGAGCGCGAACAAATGCTGGAAAAGCAGCGTTATTTTTATAGCCGCAAAGCTAAGCATTTTCAAAATAAATACAGAGCCAACAAGTTTGCTGCGTGGTGCTGGTTTTTATTGTTTGTAATTCACATGGTAGCGGAAAGGTTTTAGCGCAATTACGCGCTAAAACATGCCGTTTTTTCTGGCTTTACCACCGCCAAAAAACCAAGTAGCAGTAAACCAAGTAAATGACCTAAACCATTTACCCTCAGCACGCAATATATCACTTAGTATTTTAGAGGCTTGCCAGTTGGTGCACTTACTGCCATCTTCAAACACGCCAAAGTTGCATAAGTCATCATGAATAAGCCAGCACCAGCTATCAATATCTGGAGCTGATGTGGCACCGTCAGACTTATCACCTTTTTTGATTGTTATCCATTTATCATAACGTTTAGATTCATAAGCTAGATTTTCTTTAACTTCATAGCCTAGCTTTTTACCGTCAGTTGCTCGGATAACATTAACAAAATCAAAAACAGACTGCGTTTTTACGTTTATAACTCTAAATTGTTCATTGTGTCTTTTCGAGTAAAACATGTTAACCACCGGTTAACGGTATTAATTTATTGATAGCATCTAGCATTTTCCCGTTATTTTCTGCGCCGATTGATGCGGGGCTGGTTGAGTTAACACCTTTTTCATCAAGCGCCGCTTCAATGCTGCCGTCTTTAGCAATCTTAAATTTAAACTTTAGGTTGTCATAGTCTTTGCTGTTATAGACAGTAGCTTTACAGCAAACAACAGAACCGTCCTCTTTTACAATCGGCTCAAGTTCGTATTCGGTTACGCCCATATTGACGCAACCTGTTAGTAATACTGCAAAAAGTAATGTTAAGTATTTCATGTTTAACCCTCGATTGACCAAATTGAAGCCATGTTTTGCATAGCTAACTTATGAGCCTCTTTAAGCTCTAGCAGTGTGCAGTCAACCAACTCACCTGTACCTGTGTCGGCTGTTGACCATTTAATAATAAAAGTATCTTGCTCATCAATTGCGGCTAATATAGCGTTAACCATACGGTTTATTGACAGCTCATCGGCATCAAATGACTTTCCTGTACTGATTGTTACAACTGCATTGTCGAGCATCGATTGCCTTTCTCGCTTGAAGTCCTCAACGGCAGTATTTGTAGCAACGTAATCAGCTATTGAAGTGCCTAGCTGTATATCTTTAATTTCATCTTCGCTAAGCGTGTATGGAACCGTATCGCCACTTTCTAAAGCCTTGTCCACGTCAATACCGCCTATGCGGTTATATCTGTAATTGCTAAAACTCATATTTAAACCCTTTTAAATAATCCATAACCGTTATTTGCAACATCGTTACCACAAACATTTATCCACGACCCTAATTGTGCTGGCGAAAGAGACGATCCAGCAACAGTGCCGTTTGGAGATATAGTGGAGCCGCTGACATTTTGCGCATCTACAAGCGAAGCTGTTGTGTGTACCTCAAACCACCCTGTAAAATTACCGGCTGTTTCTGTTCTAAAAAACTTACGTGGCAAATGCAAACCAAAGTCTGTCCACTCTTGCAGTGAGTAATTAACAGAGTCATATTGAAATGTTTTCCAGTAACCTTCTGCCGCGCCATTTGATGGTTTATTTGTGCTTGGTGATAAAGCTACGTAATAACCTGTGCTTTTACCCAAGTTTAAATCCTGAGAAATTGGAACAATGGTATCTGCACCAAGACCATATTGCTCAAACGCTTCGTGAACTCTTAAAGCAGACATTGCACCCGTATTATCAGTACCAGCCAACGCCTCAGCTTGCGTTTGTTTTCTAATTAAACCTTCTGCTGATTCTGTTGAGCTATTTACTTCTAGCGTATTTCTTGCGCTTGCTGCGTCCGTTTGTGTTATTAAGCTTTCGCCGAATGCGCTTGGATCTGTTATTCCTAAAGTTACCCTCGCTGCATCAGCGTCAACCTGGGTAATTAAAGTTTGACCAAATGAGCTAGGGTCAGTTATTCCCAGCGTGCTGCGTGCGTTCGGTGCATCAAGCTGGGTAATTAGTGATGTGCCGAACGCGCTAGGGTCAGTTATATTTAAAACACTTCTTGCACTTGCCGCATCTGTTTGAACTATTAGATTTGCGCCAAAAGCACTTGGGTCCGTAATGCCAAGCGTTGCTCGCGCTGTAGTTGCGTCAGTTTGAGTTAATAAACTCTCACCGAAGGCGGTGGAAGAGATTAAACTGTAATTATCTAGTGCATCTTTTTTTAGTACACCAGAAAAGCCAGATACTGGTGAAAAGTCTGGATTACCAAGTATTGCGTTGAGCGCTGCTGCGTCCGCTGCATTAATTACTGACTCGCCGAAAGCTGTAATCTGCTTAATTGAGTAACCGCCGTTACCGTCACTGTAAATTAAGCCAGCTCCTGTGAACTGTGTAAAGTCTGGTATAGCATTAAGTATTTCGTTAAGTCGAGTTACCACACTATTTAAACCCTCAATCGAGTTAAATCCGATTAATGTTCCTGCTGTTACTGTTGGTCTATCCCAATTATATCTAAGTGTAATTGTGGACTCGCCCGTTACTGGATTAAACCCAGTACCAGACACGGCCTCAACAACTTGATTGTCGTTAATGAATATCGCCGTACCTGAGTAAACGCCAGAGCAATCAACGCTACCGGTTACAGTTATTTCTTTAGTGCCGTTTGTTACGCTTACACTTGGCGACCTTAAAAATTCTATTTGATTTAATGCCATTTCAATGTCTCTAAGTTTATTTACTAAAGTATATCATGATAAAGAGCCGCCAGCCTTGAATGATGTGTATACCTGTTTTTGAAGTATCTGAGTTAGGCAATCCGTTGTTATATCCGTTCCGTTTAAATTTCCATTAGCAACATAAACACTATACCTTCCGCTAGTTCCAGCTGGCACAAAAAACGTCATTGGTTGAGACATAACTCTAATATCAAACTCGCCAACCAGAAAGCTTTCCGTATGCACAGTGGAACCAGATGGGCTTTTAACGTAGACGCTGATAACCGAGTCTGGTCTAGATGCTATTCTTGATAGCGTTATAGCTATCGGCGATACATCAATCCATACTCCAAAAGCTTGGCTGGAAATGGTTATATGTGAAACTTCAGCTTCTACAAATGAGCTACCAAAAGTCACTGGAGATATTTGTCTAACAAACTTATCTACAACATCGCCCTCAATGTCCTTAGCATATACAGTGCCGTCAAACACGTATTTTTGCGTTGACGTATTAAAGTAAACAACCTGCTGACCTTGTGGGTTTAAAAATGAAATCTGACCAGCTTGGAATTTGATTTGACTAACAGATGGTGTGGCGTCAAGCTGAATAAAGCCAGCATTTCCATTAGTGTCAACACTTAACTGAGCTGATGCTCTGTAACCGTCTAAACTGTCGTCTAAGCTCGAAGATAGTGTCAGCGCAGAGTTTGCAACACCCTCTGTATCTTCAACTCGTGTAGTTAACCCTGCAACGCTTGACGCTGCATTGTCTGCTGTCACTTTTGCGAGTGATGCCAAGCTGAATGTGGCAGATAAACCGGTATTTTCGTCCTCGACTTTGTTTGACAATACGGTAATTGAACTTGCATTACCTGTTGCTTTATTATCAGCAGATTGCGCTAAGCCATAAGTTGCAGATAAACCAGTTGTGGGGTTATTTAAAACAGATTGAATTGAACTTATTGATGATGTGTTTCCGTCTGTATCACTTTCAACGCTATCTAGTCTGCTTATCGTAGCATTGCTAGTTGCTTGAAGCTGTGCAACCTGGGTAGCTCTTGTTGTTTCTTCGGTAGCAAGAGCTGTGCTAACAGTGGTAATATTTGCAGAGTTATTATCAACACTTGCTTGTATCTGCGCAAACTGCTGTGATGTTGAGCTATCCAAATCAGACACAGATAATTCAACGTTAACAATGCTTGCGGCGTTATTGTTTACTTGCGTTTCAACTGTTGTAAACCTAGCAGCTGTCGCACTATCTAAATCTGATACAGCGGTTTCAACTGTTGTTAGTCTAGCTACGTTTTCATTGATATTTGTTTCTAGTAAGTTGAATTGAGTTTTGCGCTCTAATTCTTCTGTTTTTACATTGCCTTCTGTTTCGTAGTTGTCGATCATGTTATGCACTGTATCAACAACTGAAATGCGGGGGTTTTCGTTAAATGCGCTGTTAACTAAACCGATTGACGAGCTTATTTCGTTGCTAACTTCTGTGCGCGTTGGGTAATCAACAAGAGAGTCAGTAACTATTTGCTGCAAGTCATTTTCAACGGCTGTGATTACGTCCGGTAATATAACTTGCGAAACATCATCTCCGATGACTTCGATTATACCTGTACCATCTTTTGTTGTTGTAAACTGCTGACTAGCCCACGCAGAAACACCGTACGCGTTAACAGATCGACCAAATACTGTATACATAGTATCAGGGTTTAATTTAACGAATGTAACAGAGCCGCCGGGAGGACTTGGATTTAAAGTGTCATTAAGTGAAAACTGGAAATTAGTACCAACACCTTTATCAGTGTTGTACCCCGCCCTTACTTCCGCGTCAAAATTTCCCGGGTCAACAGTGATAAAATCAGGAATGTCAGGATTCTGAAATGTAATGTCGATTGTAGCTGGTAAGCTTATGTTGCCTACGGTTGTTTTCGTGTAAACGTTAAATCTATACGTACCTTTTACTTGAATCGGAACGTTAAAGTATGAAGATACGGTGTCAGATTTTAATATCTCAACCTCATTAGGTAGTGGCGTTCCAGTTTCATCGGCTACTTTTAACATTTCAACAATGTAGTTACGCACGAATAAGTTTGAGTTTTCATCCCAGCTTAAAGTGCCAGCGCTGCTTAATGACTTATCACCTTCAAAATTCAAGCCTGTTGGTGCATCAACATCACCCGGATCACCCAACCATGTTCCACCATCAACCTCGGTATATTCTTTATCTTCCCACGGGTAAATGTTATTTTCATGCTCAAGCAATTCAAAGCGGTAATTACCATTACTTAGGATGGTGCGAGACTTAACACGGAAAGGTTTGTTGTTATATCCGTTATCATCATTGGTTAGCCCGACAATGTCACCAATACCAACTTGACCAGATACTGGTAAAGCTTCGATTGTTGTCGCTATTTGAAAACGTGACTTTTTGCACAGGAACTCAGCCATCTGCTGAGCTTCTGCCATGTTATTAATTCCATTAAAGTCGAAAACTTTTTCTAACTTCTTGCCGTTATCTTCATCTAAAAACTGCTGATAAATAGCGCTATCAGAAGCCGGATAGAATGCCTCGTCTTCGTCATAAGTCGGTGATGTTTCATTAGGGAATCTAACTGTAACACGGTTAAAGCGCTGGTTAAGGTTTGGTGACTTAATTACAACATCACTGACAATATTGCTATCGTCAAATGTAAACGTAGGTGATCCGGCTTCTTCAACTATTGGGCCCAAAACGTAAGCTGGCGGCAATAATCCACGGAAAGTATTTAAAATAATCTTGGTGTTTTCAAATACCTTTTCATTCGTATCAATTGTTAGGTTGCAAGTATGTTTTGTAACATCAGTAAAGGAAACTTCTGGAGGTAGTGTTACATACTGTTTTAATTCGTCATCGTAATAAGATCTAGTAACAGTTGATTTAACTTGATCAATAACGGTGTCGCAGTTATTAGCTGCTGCAATTATTTTAGCGTCATCAATGCGCGATTCTGGCAAGCCAGCGCCGTAGATTGAGTTAGTTAAATAATCACGCAAACATAAAGCAGGGTTGTCGCTGTATTGAGTTGTGTTTGTGCGAGGGTCGTATACGTGCTTCCCTCGGATTCGAGCTGTTATTTTTGGCTCACCAGACCAGATGGTTTGATTTTTATCTTGTTGTAATCCTATGTATGCGTAGCATAATCCATTTAGCCTGTGTTCATCCGTCCAATTTGGGATGCTTGCAATTGGTAGTGTACCACCTTGATCTGGCGCACCTTCAAAGATAGATGCTACAAACCAGTCATCACCATTTTTATCATCGAACCTTTTATCAGTTGATTTAACGTTGTTAAAGTACAATTCTTCAACAGCATCAACGTAACCTTCACAAAATACAACTATCAAGTGTAAAAATCTATTTGGCCCTGTTTTTGTTGACCACGGAACAGAGTCAGTAACGTATTTATGAACAACTATACCACCAACAAATTGCGTGCCATAAATTACAGGTATTGGCTTTGCTGAACCTTCGCGTTGTAATTTTAACCCCTCTTTAGCTGGGGTTTTTGGCATAAATAATTCGTCAATCTTGTCCGGTATACCCAAACCAAGCGTGTTAGATATTCTTCTTAGTTTTTCAAACGCCTCTGAAAAGCCCATTATTTGCCACCCCACTTTAATTCTTTATCTATTGAGTTAGCGTATTCCATTCCTAAGTCATTCGGATATACTCGTTGCTGGCTTGCGTTTGTTGTTGTGCGCCCGTTTTTGCGCTGCCAGTCTGCAAACAGGCTAGAAACGGTAATTGACATTGAGCTACTTTCTTTTGTTGAGCCGTTAGAAAAGCCAACAATTTCACCAACTGCAATTTCCTCGGTTGCCAGTATTGTTTTATTATCATCTGGATCGTAAATAACTCGACTAATTAAAACCTCTCGACCTATTTGATTGTTTTGCAAAAGTAAGGCTGTGATAGTCCTGTCAACGCTAGACAAAATAAGCGTTAACTCATTCACTTTAACTTCGGCAGTTTCTTTGTAATTACTTGTACCAAGTAATAAACCATTAGCTAGATATGTTACGCCATTCAGCTCTATATCAAAGCCTGATTCAGTTAAGCCTAGCGTTAAACCGTTAAACTCAATCTTGCAAATTAAAGCGCTCTGAAAATCTTTAGTTAGCTTATTAGCAATCGCTGGCGATAATGCCATTAAATCACCTCGATCATTTTAAATTGATATACTGTTTTATCTCTTACTACGTCAGAAGTTACACCTCTACCAACACTACCATCAACGCGCAATTTTAATCTCATGTTTGAATCTGAGATTATGCTGGTAAATGATGTTTGATTTTTGAATAGTTGCGGGTGTATTTGCAGATCATAAACTCGCTGTGAACCAGACACAAAAGCGAGATCCGCACTTCTAATCATGTAAGCTTTATCATCTGTAGAAAACTTAAACATCTTACCCGGCATTACAACACTATCAGGATTAGGCGTAACGCTAGATATTGCTATTCTGATAGTATCTTCACCAGCATTAGCGCTGACAAATAACTCGCTACCAACTGCACCCATTAAAAACTTGTCGTGGGGCTTGTAATCAAATACACCAAAACCATTTTCAGCAGCAGCTACAAACTCACCAAAAAACCGAATTGAATCGTTATTAGATACGCCGTTGCAACTGCCGTTATATGTAAAGCCATTGAATGTAAACTCCCATCGCTGAGATGGTATTTTGCGCGCTAAAGTTTTCAAACCTCGCGTTTCGCTTATTTGCGTTGGCACGTTACTTTCAGGTGTTGGCGTTACGTGTTTAAAATAACTTGGAAATTCCATTAGAACATTTCCCCATTTTCAGATTTAGCAGCTGAAACAGATGAATAAATTAAGTCTTGGTTGTTTATTATAAAGCTTTCAAAATCTTTATCTATTGAGCCTGTCGCGTAAAAGCTTATATTTATTGGTTGTGACTGTTGCTGTTGCTGCCCAAACAGATCTTTATTGCTAACAATTTGCCCATTCTCGCTAGGCGTAAACATTACCTGACCGCTATTAGTTATAAACGCCTCATTACCGCGCTCACCAACTCGGTAAGTGTTGCCAGCGCTAACAGGTCCACCCATCTCACGAGCACCAGAAAATTGCTGACTGTTAATCTGGGCAACTGTTGCAGCGCCAGATATTGCGGCAGCGGCAGATAATGCTAAATTTAAAGGCCAAGGGTTAGCCATGGCATAAGATATTGATAATAACGTGTTAATCAAAGCTTGCGCTATTGCGAACTTTTTCTGCTTCTCAAACGATTCCTTGTTCGATTTATCCATTGACTGTGCAAACGTGCCAAACGTATTACCTAGAGCACCTAACATCTGACCTTGAGTGTCTGTAAACATTCCTTGATTTTTAATTTGCTGAGCGTTGTAACGGTTTATTGCGTCAACTTTTTCCTTTGTTAAAGCTACCTCTCGCTGCGCGTATTCTTCTTTCGTTATCGCCTCTTTTTCTAGAGCGATAACAAGGAGATCGTATTCAGCTTGATACCTCATCTCTATATCTTCAAGAGGTGTAGCGCCCACTTTCATAGCTTGTCCGCGAAGTCTTTCTCGCTCTTTTGCTAGCTGTTCTTGTCTTTTTTCGTCCTCATCAATGAATTGCTGGCCCATTTTATGGTATTCATCAATTTCCTTGCTTAACTCTTTATACTCTTCCTTTTGCTGCTCAAGTGCTTTATTTTTGTCATATATAGCTAAAGCCGCTTTCACTTGCTCATCAGTAAAACCTTGCATCCTAAGTGTCATCGAGTAGACTGCTCGCTCACCCTCTTCAAGCAATGTGTTTTGCAGCGTTAGCTGTATAATTTCATCGCTAAAAGCCTTGCTTGTGTCGCGTATTGCTGGTGATAAATCACCAAGAGATAAAGTTGTAGCTTCAACAGCCGCAGCGCCGCTTCTAATTTGCTCTATAAGCGGAAACACTTTAGCTAGTAGCTTTTGAATCTCAATTGTTGACTTTCCAGTTGCGCCAGCCATTTCAACAAGCTTGCTTTGCAGGTTATCCACTTCTTGTACGCTTTCAGCTGTTTGCAGTGCTTTGACGGTGCGAATAAACTCAGCACCCATCTTTTTAGCGTCTTTCTCTACGTGACCTAATTGCTCACCAATAAATTTAGCGTAACCGCCAAGTTCATTAGAGAATGACATCATTAATTGATCGCTATACTCAATAGCGTCATTGAAGTTTGTGAATATATCACCGTCATTTAAGTTACTGAATTCATCAGCTATTGCACTAACACCTTCCTTCATAGCGTCACGCGCCTCAACAGCTAGAAGTTTCAACTTAAAGTTTGCAACCTCCTCGCTTACACGGCCTAAACGCTCCATTTCTTCCGTGTACGATATAACACCATCTTTGCTTAACGTTATTGCGGCTTTTATGTTGCCAATTGACTTAGCTAGTTTGTCTGCGCTAGATGATGTGTCAATGTAGGCAGTTGCGACACCGCCAAGAATAGCAATTACAGCACCTATACCAGCAGCAGCTGCACCCATACCAACAAGCATTTGAGGGAGTTGCTGAGCTGCAATCATAAATGGATTCATACCCATTTGCGCTTGCACTGCAATATCTTGTATTTGGTATGACACGTTTGACATGTTGCTAGACATGTTTCTAAGACCGGTATTGACACCTTGTGCTGTAGCGGTCATTTTAACCATGCTTGCATGGTTCATGTTCGCAGATGTTGCAAGCTCTCTATATCTCTTTGTTTGATCAACTAATACAGTGTTGTTTTTATCCATAACAACACCGCTTGAAGTTATAGTTCTGCCAAGGTCTTTTTGCGTCTTTTCGTAAGCTCTAACTTGCCTGTCAGCCTCTTTAAATGCTTTTGACTGCTTATCAAGAGACTTATCAATTAACGCTTCAGCTTGCAGTAGCTCAGCCGCATCAGCTTCTATTGTGTATTTTATTCCGCCAGCTTCATACATTACCAGAGTCCTACGCGCTGCATCTCTTTAACCATGTGCCTTTGCTCTTCAGCAGTAACACCCATTCGAGTCTCGCTTTCTTTGCTTTCAATGTCTGGAAACTTAGATCTCATACACTTAACAAACTGAGTCATTGTCATATTTGAAGCTTCTTCGTATGACATTCCTAGCGCAATAACAGCGCTCTCAATATACTCAGAAACATCAAAATCAGTTATTTTCTGATTTCCAGATTCTGTTTTTATATCAACTTTTCCGACAACACCATGGCTTAACATGTGAATTGCCAGAATTCTAACTTGCTCGATTGTCATACCGCTTTTTGGTTTTGCGTAAACGATATTTTTAGACCACTGAGAAAGTTTTGAATCACCCATTAAGTCAATTGGGATAACCTTATCACAGCAAGCCGACAAAACTCTCAGTGACGCTCTAAGCGCTACATACCAGTCGTTATCTGGATTAACAACAGCTTCGAACACGTTAATGATATCTTTAGGGCTGCCGATGCGCTCAATGTTTTTAAAAGACGGAGTAAAGCGGTAAACTTCACCGCCATACTCCAATTCAGTGTAGCCGTAGCTAAGAAGCATTATGCGATGTCTTCAGTTTGATACGGAAGATTGTTTGGATCGTTAGTCGCGACCATCTTAAAGTTGAAGTCACCGCTGTTAGTCCCTTCATTCTCGTAGCTTTCACTATTGTCGTTCAAGTTACAGAAAAAGTAACGATGCTTTCCAAGTTGCGTATCAGTCATACGAAGCCATACAGATGCTTGACGGCCAGCTGTTAACTCGGTCATCTGGTAGTCACGCAACTCCTCTTGCGTGCTAACATCAACAACATCTTTAGCAGCCAAAACAGAAACAGGGATTTCAATGCCAATACCGGTCTGGATTTCATTTTCAAATGCGCCAGAGCTATCGTTGTTAGCGCTAACTGTACGCACTGTGCGATTGATATTTTTGGTTGTCGTAAAGCCTAAAGCCTTATAAACAAGCGGTGTTGTTGCTGTTGATAGCGGGTCATCATCACCACAACCAGCAACCCATGAAACCGCGACATTACGACCAATGTCTAGCGGTTGGTTTGAGCATTCTGCCATGCGTATTACTCCTAGAAGTTAAATAATTAAAATTGGTAATTACCGACTAGGATTATAACACGTAGATAATAGATATAAAAAACCCACTAATTAAAGTGGGTTTTGGTATACCATCGTTCAGAAAAGATTACCGCTCTTTCGTCATCAGCGCGGTTACTAGCATGATTGGTTATAATGACCATGACTTGTATATTTGGTTATTTGTTGAGTCTACTACTGTCAAGGATGAAACAAGATATTCAACAAGCCGCACATATACCAGACGCTTAACTAACTTAATTGGGCCAATTAAACTTATTTGGTTGATGTCTAATTGACAAGTTAAATGTATATTTAAATTTATTAGTTGTCAACTATAAAATTTAACAATTAGATTTATTGTGTATTCTCTGCGACTTTCACCGCCGTAAAACGGGCCTGACACATCGAATGATTGAATACTCAATATGCACTCGTCATCACTAGCAAAGTTATCTTTAAGCCATGCGTTTATATCTTCCGCATAGCCGCGAGCAATACCACTGTCTTGCTTGTTGTCTTTTGAAAATACGTTAATACTGAATGGCACTTGAATGTGAACATTAGCATTGTCGCCAATTTGATCTTGACCTGTAACGCGAAACAATAAAGCACGCTCATTTGCATCTAATTCAGTATCATCATATTCGCTAATAAATATTTTAGGAGCTGGCTGTGCATTACCGTAAACATCAGTGAAACCAGCAGTTAACCCGCTAGTTTTTAAATGCTTATACAGTCTTACTTCTTCAAAATTATCAATACTAGCCATGTTACACTCTAAATATCTTTAAGTTATCGTTAATGTTTTTTATACCTTCTGGTGATTCAAAGCCATACTCTAAAAAGTGTGGCTCAGCATCTGGATTCCAGGCGTTGCCAGCTTTCATGCTTGGCGGTCTTGGTTTCCACTTATAAACACCGTTATTTAATATACCAGCGTAACCAGTGTAATAGCCAAGCGTGCCAATATAACCGCGATTACCTTTAGATACTTCAATTCTTTGACTGTTAACTAACGCACCAAATTCAATGGGCGCTTTTTGCTTTGATATATTACTAGCACCAGCAAGTACAGCATTCAAGAACTGCAATGACTTCTTATCGCTAATGTCGTTAAACACTTTACGCAAATTAGATTTTACTTTGTTAGCGCCTGTTACTGGCATGTAAAATGCTCCAGCGCTTCGGTTTCGATATTGACGAGATCTCCATCGATTAAAGCGCAATATTCAGCGTTAGGTATAAAGCACTCAGAGCTTAAGGCATCACACCCGTTCGGTGATAGCGCGCCAAACGTTCCACCACTCCTGCCTTTCACGCCAACAAAGAAACAAACCCTCAAACCGCCATCAACTCTAACAAAAGAAAATGTCATTAAATCCACTTTCTTACCGCTGTAATAAATACCACTGTCGGGATACTTCTTTTTTATTTTGCTAAAATCTAGCTTTGGGAAATCATTCATAATTATGTCACCACGTAATAGTCATCTTTTTCATTTAGCAATGAGCAATCTTGCAGCTCAGATTTTCTAATTTCTTTAGCTCCATCGACTTGCGTTGGATCATCTTGCAAAACATGATCACCTAATGAGATAAAATCACCTACCTGCGGATTCCCATCATCAAGCGCCTCAAACCATAATCGACCCTCTGGATTAAATTGCACACCCTTGGAATCAACATAAGTTTGAGAGCCGCCAAGCATAAACGATACGTTAATAAGCTTAGGCACGTAACTAATACCGCCACCAATGCCAGAAAACTCGCTATTAGCAGTAACACGCTTCCACCATGTTGCTTTAGTTTTTGCAGTGCGTTTAGTTGCGTTTGACATTTAGTAGCACCCGCAGTCATTTAAATTAGTTCCGATTGTGCCGAATGCAAAGTTACCGTTAGAGGTTAAATCAAGCATGCAGTTATTTGTATCGAGCAACATGATATTTTCTTTCATGCCTGATAGCTCGTCAGTTGTATCGTATGAGGTTGACGCACCGTTAGGCGCTCTTTCACTACTAATGCGTCCGCTAGTGCTGGAGTTCTCTATCATCAAGCAAACACCAGACATTGCAAGATTCTTTGCAACTACAGCGCTATAAGTTGATTCTAAGCACGTTTCATATTTATCTAACACAACATCAATATACATTTGAATCTTACTGTAAGTTGCGCCAGTTGAGCAGAATTCGTCAATTTCTTCTACTGTGATGCTAATTGCCATTACGATCCAACCTTAACATAACCAAGTGCGGCAGCTACCGAAACAAATATTCCACCGCAAATAATAGGAATCATCCATTTAAAAATGCCATCGCGCAATTTAGCAGACCACTCCCATGTTGAAAAGAACTGCTTTTTAATTGATGACACGTCAGTCTTTACGTTTTCCACTTCTTTCTCTAAGTGCTTCTTTTCGCTTGCTAAGTCTCGTATTGATAGAGCTAATTCTTGCAAGCTTTTGTTGGTTTCTTTACTAACCTCTAATTGCTCTGACTGCCTATCAAGTAGTGGCCCAATCATTAAATTAAGCTCACTATGCGTTACTGGTTTGTCTGGGTCACTCATGATAATTTAAATTCTTGCTTCGATATTTCTTTAGTATACCAAAAAGCGCGCATAAAAATAATACTGTCAACAGCGCGGAAAAAATCAAGAAGCTTGTCAACCAAAGCTCGTAATATTGGCTTTGGTTTGTAGAGTGAAAGAATGAGCATAACATGAAGACAAAAAACGATGTTCTCATAGTTGTCATAAATAAATAATGCAGCATCCCCGCCCACCAAGTAACCAATCGCCATTAACACGTCAAGTGTAACTATCATACCACAAATAATACGCTGACTTTTTGAGTTGGTGGTGGTGAGTATTAGTGCGAAAAGGATGCAGTCTATTGATGTTAGTAAAGAATAATACTGAAATCCGTAGTAATTGCTATTTACGTTTATTAACGAATTAATGAGGTTAGAATCAAAAGCAGATACGAACAAAAAAGCCAAAGCATAAAGCTTTGACCTGTTCCACGTTACAAAGTAAAGAGCTAGTGTTAAGAACTTGCTATTTAAACTTAGGCTTAGGTGGCTTTGTTGGTTTAGTGCCTGAACCCATTCTAAATACTCCATTTGTTAAACTCCCAATCATTCTAACAGTTGGCGATATTCTAGCGCAAACTTATCTAGCGTTTTAATTCTTTTTACCAACAGATTTACGCTGGCAGTATTGCACCCACTTAAGCGAGCTGCTTGCGATGTATTGTCATACTCACCGGTTAAGTAACCTTTTGCGGCATCTTTTACTGTCAACCCTGTCAACTTAGATGCAGCATTCTCAACTTTTGCATCTGCATCATCAGGCCACGACTTTAACTTATCAGCAAGCAAGTTAAGGTTTTGCAGTGTTGTGCGTGGGCTTAATCGCTTATTAGATGGAATTGATTTTTCGTTGCCATTAAGAATCTTTTTTACAGCGTCTAGGTGGACTGTAACTTTAGGGCCTCGGTGAATATCGCTTGCAGCCTTTAGTAAAAACTCTAATTCTTTTTCTGTTTTAATCGCCATTTATTAATCTCACTTATTTATGATGAGCCTATAATAACAATTAAATTTATTATTGACAAATATAGTAAAGGTAATTATTATTGATTTCAGAGTTAAGGAATTAAAAGAGGATTCAAAAATGAGAAAATTACTACTAATAACCGCGCTACTATCAACTAGCGCAATTGCTAATGATGACAGTCTAGCGAAACAGTTAATTGATAACGCTTATGCAAAAGTTGGTTTAAGCTATAAATTCAACGAAGCAGAAGTGCGCTGGGATGGAGGTGCTACAAATAAACCTGTTGGTGCGCGCTTTGAAATTGGCACTAAGTACAAAAACTTTACGTTCGGGTGTAGTCACCACAGCAACTTGCAAACTGGCTTCCCGTTTAATGATGACCGTGAATATTTTAAAGATGAATTCTTTATTGATTATGAAATTAAATTATCGGAGTTGTTTTGATGCTTAAATACGAAACGCTATTACAGTTAAAAAGCGAACTAACAAACCTTGAGTACATCGCAGTACTTGAGGATATTAATAACACAGCACAACGTGTAATATCAAAGCCAAAAACAGCGTCATGGCCAAAATATATGACTGGCGAAATTGCGCAACTAAACAAGCGAATTGCAGAAATTAAAACATTGAAGGAGAAATAAAATGGCACAACATTTTGGCGGTAACGCAGAAGTAAAAGGCGATCCAATTTGGATTATTGCAGCGCGTAACAATGAGAAAGAAGTTAGGCGCACATATCGAATTCATGGCGAGCGTTGCAGTCGTGAAGAATTTTTAATGTTTCGTGGTAAGTAGGAGGTTATTGTGGATTTAAATAATATTTATTTTTACGTTTTGGGTTCAATTCTGGTTTCTTTGATTATTGTTAAGGTGTCAGTATGCCTATATTCATTTTGGATGCGCTGGGATATTGACAAGATAAAGCAAAGTAAATTATTAAATAAAATTACTATTTTTGAAGTGAATGACATTTTTGACTCATGGTTTTTTTGGGTTTTCGTTGAGTCAGCGCTAACTCTTGCAGTTTTGTTTTTTGCCGGATTTTTAAGTAAGACTGGTCATTTAAATGTTGTTGTCAATTCTTTAATTGCTTTAAGTTTACTAATATTCGCACCTAGATTCACAGCTGACGTTGTTAAGGGTGTTAAATATAAATCATCAACTGGCAAGTTTGAAGAAATAGAGAGATTAAAAGCAAGAATAGATAAATTAGAAGGTAAGTAAAACCAACCCGCTTAATTGCGGGTTTTTCATATAAAAAATAAAATTATAATTGTGGTATATTAAATAAACTTATTAGTGGAGAGCTTAAATGACTACACCAAAATTTGATTTAGAAATACTGAATTATGCAACGGATAAGCAAAAGGAAAAACTTGAGGCTTACGCTGAATTAGGGAGTTATGAAAAGGCAGGGATTAAACTCGGTATTCGAGCCGAAGCAATTAAAGGTGCGATGCGTCAAGTTAAGAAAAAGGCGCGCGATGCTGGTTATTGCTTTGAACCAGACCAAGATTATATCGAGCAAATGCAGCGAACAGTTAGAAATAACCCTGGTATTAGCGGTATTTCTGACATGCAGGAAAACGAGCTAGGTAAGCCGGTATGGATGAAGTTTAAGCAAAGTGACTTAAATAAAATGCGCTTACTGGCAAATCTATCTGAAGGACTAAAAGAACAATTGCCAAAGTATGAGCCTTTAATTCCTGCGCCAGTTAAAACTAATTCAGACTTGCTAACCCAATACACTATCACAGACTTTCATCTAGGTATGCTTGCTGATGCTGAAGAAACTGGCGGTAAGTGGAATATCAAGCTGGCTGAGCAAATGCTTTTAGATTGGTTTGCCGCAACAATGGATTTAGCTCCAGACTCTGAGCAAGCGGTGTTTATGCAAATAGGTGACTTTCTACATTGGGATGGTTTAAAAGCTGTTACACCAGCTCACGGTCATGTTTTAGACGCAGATAGCCGCTACCAGAAACTAGTGCGTTCTTGTATACGTGTAACGCGCAAAATACTTGATATGCTGCTAGAAAAACACGCAAAAGTACATTGCATTTTTGCCGAAGGTAATCACGACGAATCAGGCTCGAGCTGGATGCGTGAATGGCTTGATGTATTTTACGAGGATGAAAAACGCATAACCATCGATACATCAATAGATCCATATTATGCATTTAAATTTGGTAATGTCGGAGTTTTCGCCCATCACGGACACAAACGCAAGAAAGAGTCATTGCCAGAGACTTTTGCAGCCAAGTTCCGTGAAATAATGTTTAGCTGCGAGTATAACTATGGAC
>CEPX01172546.1_pt1 | contig 46485 bp, 50 predicted proteins | sample 361361 | NCBI WGS metagenome assembly CEPX01 (sample SAMEA2619974, study PRJEB7988) | marine metagenome | biome: marine biome (ENVO:00000447); feature: mesopelagic zone (ENVO:00000213) & marine oxygen minimum zone (ENVO:01000065); material: "saline water (ENVO:00002010), including plankton...
CTTTTTTTTTGGCACACCTAAGCTTAGCATAAGATATCAGATTGTCAATCCAGCCCTCTCGAAGGGCTGGGTTAATATTATCGCAAAGTAGCGCATTGTGCGTTTTTGTGTATGCGGGCAGGCGTACTCGGGATGTACCTCGAACTTTTTTGGTGTTGGTTGAGGAGGTTTATAAGTATTATGAGCGAAGCGAATAACAAGGTTCTACGAAGCAGGTTCTTATTTTAGCGTAAAAAGTGTAAATTGGCAATATTTAGAGGTTGGCTTACGGAAGTAGGCGTCTTGGGAAGCGAAGGTGTTAGAAAGTCTGATTACGGAAGTGGATGTGGGTGGAAGTTGAGGTGTGGGAAGTCAGGATAATGGAGAATATTGTTGTTTTCAATGTATGCAACACTAAATTATTTGTGTTTTATAAAGTTAAAATTATGGAACACAAGACAATTTGCATTTCATACACGAAATACAAATTAGCCCACAATTTTAAGAAGCTTCGTAAAGACGTAAGTGCTAGGCTTGGTTCCGGCTCCCTTATGAATAATTTTAATAATACTAAACTGCTCTAATAATCTTAAAAGTCTCCATGCGCTTGTTTTCGGGATTCGGGACATTGAAACGAACTGCGAGCTTGTAAAAATAGGATTACAAAATAAAAAATCTAAGGTTTTAATAGCATATCGTGAACGCGTAGTTTCAGCAATTTTGTCTTTCTTAATATCATATAGCTTATGAATTGATTTTGCTTTATTGATATTCTCTTTTGATTGAATTATGACAGCATTTAAAAAATATATAACCCAACCTTCCCAATCATTGTCTTGAGATATTAAAAGTAACTTTTGATAATACGCCTCGCGATTTGTCTCAAAATAAGCACTTAGATAAAACATAGGACTTGATAACACTTTCTTAAAATATAAGAATATTGGCATTATTATTCTACCTACACGACCATTGCCATCCCAAAAAGGGTGGATAATCTCAAACTGCGCATGCACAATAGCTAATTGTACTAAAAAATCTTTATCATCGGCATGAATATATTTTTCAAGATTACTCATTAACTTTGGGACATCTTGAGGAATTGGCGGAATATAAGTCGCCTTTTTAATATCAACTGATTTTCCAATATGAACTTGCATTTTCCTAAAATTGCCTCTATCACGGCCCTGACCACGCACACCATCAAGTAAAATACTATGAATTCCCCTAATAAGGCGGTTCGTAAAAGAAATATTTTTTAGCTCTTTGAGAGCATAGACCATCGCCTTCCGATAATTTAATATTTCTTGAATGTCATGGTATTTCTCTGTCTTTTCCTTTGGATTCGCCTCATATTTTAAAACATCCTGTAGTGTTGCCTTCGTCCCTTCTATTTTAGATGATAAAACAGCTTCTTGTGTTGTTAAGGGAGATAATAATACTGCTGGATTAGGCATGCTTTGCAATAAACCATCGAATCTGGCAACTTCAGCATTTGCCCTTCCGATTAGTTGTATAAATTTCACCCAGTCCATTTTTTGGATAGGCAATTTGAGTGGTAAATATGGTTTCATAAATTAAAAATATAATTAATCTTTATTGTAAAACAAGATGCGCTATTAGTCAACGATCTAAAAATATACGACAAATTGTCAATATTCATACTCAAAAATCCCGACTGGGATATGGAAACTTGACGCATGGATTGAATTCTTTATGGAGATGAAGAGTGCATGATTACTGAAAGATTGAGTATGATTTAAAAGCTTATGCTGAAGTGATTTTAAGAATTGCCAGTCAAGTATTCAGGCTTTCTTTGTGAACTTTTTCTGGGGCTGGTTTGGTAAATTAAAGAGCCGAACGGTTGTCCGAACGGCTTATTTTCGTCTAATTTATTTCACCTCACTTTAGCAAAAAGATATCTATTAAAAAATTTGCCATCTTTTTTAGTTCCTTTTTTCATTATGCCTTCAAGCTCAAAGCCTGCCTTTTTGAGAACTTTCGTTGATGGTATATTAGCCCCAAAGACATGTCCATATATCCGAATCAGTTCTAGCTTCTCAAGGCCAAACTCAATAATTAGCTTTGTGGCTTCTGTCATAATGCCTTGATTCCAATATGACTCTGCTAACCAATAGCCGAGTCCTGCCTGATACTTCTTCTCAATCTTTGTAAAACCAATACCGCCAACAACTTTGCCATCAATCTCAATAGCTAAGTTGATTTCTTTGGGTTCTGCTTCCTTATATTCTTTTTGACACCTCTCTATCCATTCTTGCCCGTCTTTTTCAGTATACGGGAAAGGTACTCTGGTCATATAACGACTAACTTTCTCATTGTTAATGCTTTCAACTAAAGAATCTAAGTCGCTCGCCTTGTATGGTCTTAAAGTGAATCGCTCTGATTTGATAATCATTTTTAGCCTCCTAAATTGTTTAGATTAAAAAACTATCATTTTCACGACGTTTTTATCTTAGCATAAACTATGTGGTTGTCAATATTATCGCAAGAGGTAGCGCATTATTCGTTTTAGTGTATGAGGGCAGGCGTGGAGAGAATTGAACTCCCGACCAGGGTTTTGGAGACCCTTGTGATACCACTTCACCACACGCCCAATCTAAAAATAACCAATAAGAAACTATCTACTCTCTTTATGCAAAACATGTTTTCTGCACCATTTACAAAATTTTTTTAATTCAAGCTTTTCTTTTTTTTCTGGGTTCTTTTTAAGCTTTAAATAATAATTCAAGCGCTTGCAAGCATTGCACTTTAATTTTATAATATTATGTTTTTTCTTTTTTTCAGCCATAAATACAAATAAAATTATTAAAAAATATAATTAATTAATCTTTTTCCACTCTTTTAGATTAGCATCAAATTAATATAAATCAAGGGCTTGGCCAAACATTGTATCCTCTCCAGAAACAAGCACCCAATCATCTTCACCAGGCTCAAAAAAAGCCAAAACCTCAAAATCATTATCATTAATCTGCTTTACTAAAATTCTACGCATAGCATGTCCATCCTCATATTCTACATAAGCATGATCATCCAATGCAAACCATACACGACTCACCTGCCAAGCACCGCCTAAAACAGCTGGTTCAGGCGACAAATCACTAATTTGCATTTTAATATTTCTAACAAAATCCTGGTAATCCTGCTCTATATTATTTTCTACTTTAGAATCTAAAATTTCTTCTGACTCTTTATTAGAAGTAAAATACAAAAAACCAAATAATATTAAAAGAAAAATAATTAATATTAAAATACTTTTATTTGCTGATTTCATAGAGCTAGGAGCGAGATTTGAACTCGCGGCCTCTTCCTTACCATGGAAGCGTTCTGCCACTGAACTATCCTAGCCAACTGCTTGCCCGCCAAAGTCTCCCGCAGGGAGACGGCGGCGGGAGCTATCTTGGCTATTCACTTATTTAAATCTTAGCATGCTAAAATATCCAAGGCAAGGCTGGATTATATTTAATCTTTATGCTAGCCTAGTTTTTTACTTGACATTTTAAAAAATTCATTGTACAGTTAAAAACTAAACTTACTTTAGAAAGGAGGTGTAAATAATAATGAAAAAAACATTAGAAAATTTAGTCAAAGCATTTGCAGGAGAATCACAAGCTCGTAATAGATATGATTTTTATTCTAAAATCGCTAAGAAGGAAGGATTTGAACAGATTGCAGATATTTTTGCTGAAACAGCTTTGCAGGAAAAACAACATGCTAAAAGAATTTTTAAACACATACAAGAAATAAAGCCTAAAAAACTTGAAATTCTAGAAACTAAAATACAAGCTCCTTTAACTTATAAAACTACAAAAGAAAATTTAAAATCAGCAATTTCAGGTGAATATTATGAGCATAATAAAATGTATCCAGGATTTGCCAAAACAGCTCAACAAGAAAATTTTCCCAAAATAGCAACTCGCTTACAAGCAATTGCAATAGCTGAAAAACATCATGAATCAAGATATAAAAAACTTTTACGCCAATTAGAGAAAAAAACTACATTTAAAAAAACTAATCGTGTTTATTGGATTTGCAGAGAATGTGGTTATGAATATTTTGGACTTGAGCCTCCAAAATTATGTCCATCATGTGATCATGCTCAATCATTTTACCAAGTTAAATGCGAAAAATATTAACTAGCTAATAAAAACATGACAAAATTAAATCAAATTTATAAATGCAATATTTGTGAAAATGTTGTTGAAATATTACACACAGGAGATGGCGAACTTGTTTGCTGTAATGAGCCAATGAAACTTTTTCAGGAAAAAACAAAAAAACAAGAAGGAGAAGAAAAGCATGTACCAGTAGTCCAAAATAATAAAGTCAAAATTGGATCTAAGCCTCATCCAATGGATCCAGACCATTATATTGAATGGATTGAAATAATTATGAATAATAAAGTAGGAAGAAAATCATTAAAACCAGGAGATCAACCAGAAGTCCAATTTTGCGCTCAAGCTAAAAAAGCAAGGGCTTATTGCAATATTCATGGACTCTGGATAAATTAATTTATGTTTATACCAATAATTTTAGGCACTGCAAGGCACAGCAGGCAGAGCGAAAAACCAGCTAAATTTATTCACAAACAAGTTGGCCTATCAGGTCATAAAACTGATATTTTAGATGTGCGTAAATTTTTAATTAAAGAAACTGATAATAGTGAAACTTCTAAAAAAGCTAAAAAATTAGCTGAAATTATAAAAAAAGCAGATGCTTTAATTATTGTTTCGCCTGAATATAATCATTCTTATCCAGGAGAGTTAAAAATAATGCTGGATATGCTTTATAATCAGTATAAAAATAAGCCTGTTGGAATTTGTGCTATTTCAGCTGGCAATGGAGGAACCAGAGTTGCTGACAAATTAAAACTACTAGCCCTAACTTTGCAAATGATTCCAATTTCTAAGACTCTTTATTTTCCAAAAGTTCAAAATCTTTTTAATGGCTGGAATAGACACAAAGAAATTGCTGATGAAGATTATTATGAACAAGTTAGGGAATTTTTACATGAACTTACTTTTTTAGCTAAAAAAATAAAAGCCGTGTAGAGACGGTTTTTTGACTTACGGAGCCGGGAGTGAGATTCGAACTCACGACCTGCTGTTTACAAAACAGCTGCTCTAACCCCTGAGCTAACCCGGCATTTTTATTTTTCAATTTTTTTAATTTCTTTTAAAGCACTTTTATTCTTAGGCTTAATTTTTAAAACATGCCCAAAACATGCCTTAGCATCTTTAACATGTTTTTGTTTTTTATAAATCTTGCCAAGACTTAAATAAGCCTGAATATCTTTTGGGTCTTTAGCAATTCTATCAATACATTCTTTTTCAGCAATCATAATTTGCACATTGCTTTCTTTTTTTTGTTTTTTTAATTTCTTTTTTTCTAACTCTTTACGGTCTTTTTTTTGGTCTATTTTTTTCTGCTTAGCTTTTTCATGAGAAGATTGAATCCTTTTCTGCGTTGTTTTAAATATACCTTTTAAGTCTTTAATGGTTCTAGTAAAAATCTTTTTAATAATTTTTACAATCAAAATAAAAACATACACTATTTTTGAGCAAAGCGAAAAAACAAGCTTGCTTATTTTTTTTAAAACTTTTTTAATGTGTATTTTTTTATTTTTTTTCTGTTTTCCTGTAAAAATCTTTTGCAAATAGGCAAAAGCTGGTTTCTTATCTTTGTTTTGTAATTTTGTAATTATTACCTTTTCTCTATCAACTCCATTATTCATCTTCACCATTTTACGCAAAAAAATAAATAAAATCCCTCCAAGGCTTAAAATAATTAATACTTGCGGAACCAAATAAAACATAAATCAAATTTCTAATCTTTTAAAATCTTTTAACTCAATTTTCTCTCCAATTTTAGCGATTTTTTCTTTTATTAAATCACTTACTTTTAAATCTTGATTTTTAATAAAATCCTGTTTTAAAAGTTCAGCCTTATTTTTAGCTGGCACAGCGCAAATTTGCATTGCTAAATCATGCGCTAATTCTCGAAACTCTGGATTACGAACAACAAAATCAGTTTCACATCGCAACTCTACTAATGCACCAATTTTTCCATTACTATGAATGTAAGCCTCAATAAGACCTTGCCCAGCCTCACGATCCGCTCTTTTAACAGCTTTTTGCGCAGAAATTTTTGCTAAAATTTTTAATGCTTTTGCATTGTCTCCATTAGCCTCTGATAAAGCTTTTTTACATTGCATTACTCCCAATCCGGTTTGCTTTCTTAATTTTTTAATTTTATCTAACATATTATTTGCTTTTAATAATCTCATCGCTAATAGACTGACAAATCATTTTAATAACCTTAACTGCATCATCATTGGCTGGAATTGGATAATCAACCTCTTTAGGATTAACATTAGTGTCTACTAGGGCAATAATTGGAATTTGCATTTTCTTAGCCTCAGCCAAAGCATTTTTTTCTTTTTCAATATCAATAATAAAAACAGCGCCTGGTAATTTGTCTAAACTTTTTAAACCACCAAAAAATTTATTTAATCTTTTAATTTCATCTTTAAAAACAACTTGCTCTTTTTTAGTATATTTTTTAAGCTCGCCTTTTTCTTGTTTTTCTTCTAAGTCTAGTAATTTTTCAATCTGCTTATGAATAACCTTAAAATTAGTCAAAGTTCCGCCTAGCCATCTATTATTTACATACGGCATACTAGCTTTTTCAGCGCTTTTTACAATAATATCTTGGGCTTGATTTTTAGTACCAATAAAAATAATCTGCTCTTTTGCCTTAATAGTTTGCTTAACAAAAGACAAAGCTTTTGTTAATTTTTTAAGGGTTTTCTCTAAATCAATAATATGAATTCCATTACGCATAGTATGAATATATTTTTCCATGGCTGGATGTTTTTTTGCCTTAACATGCCCAAAATGAGCCCCTGATTTTAAAAGGCTTAAAAGAGAAATATCTAAATCTGCATTAGAATTAGTTTTTTTAGATTTTTTGCTTTTCTTTTCTTTCATTAAATTAGTCTAGCATAAATTATTTTTTTAGCAATAGCCTAACTATTGCAAAAATTATAATACTTGTGCTATGCTTTCTTTGTATGAAGAAAAAAATACATCCTAAATATTATAATAAAACTCAAGTAAAGTGCGCTTGTGGCGCTAGTTTTAAAGTTGGCTCCACAATTCCCAAAATTAACACAGAGGTTTGTTCGCAATGTCATCCTTTTTATACTGGCGACCAAAAACTAGTTGATACTACTGGAAGAGTTGAAAGATTTAAATCAATCCTAAAAAAACACAAACAAAAGAAAAAATAATAATACTATGGAAACCATAACAATGGAAATCCGTGCTGGTACAGGAGGAGACGAGGCAGCGCTTTTTGCGTCTGATCTTTTTCGCATGTATTCGAGATTTTCTGAAAAACAATCTTGGGTAATAAAAATTCTAGAATCAAGCACAATTGGAATTGGCGGATATAAAGAAATAAAATTCCAAATCAAAGGAGATTCTGCTTATGATAAATTAAAACAAGAAGCTGGTGTGCATCGGGTTCAAAGAATACCAAAAACAGAAAAATCAGGAAGAATTCATACTTCAGCTGTGAGTGTTGCTGTTTTACAAGGAAGTCAAGAGCCAAGCCAAATTAATTTACTAGATCATGAATTAAAAATAGAGGCTTTTAGAGGTTCTGGCCCAGGAGGCCAGCATAGGAATGTCACAGATTCAGCAATACGAATTACTCATATACCAACAGGAGTTGTAGCGTCGTGCCAAGATGAAAAATCCCAGCATAAAAACAAGGCCAAGGCTATGTCTGTTTTAAAGCAAAGATTGCAATCTCAAGCAAAATCGCAATACAATGAAGAAGTGTCTCAAGAACGAAAAGAACAAATTGGCACGGCTGACAGAAGCGAAAAAATTCGCACTTATAATTTTCCTCAAAACAGAATTACTGATCATAGGGTTGGCAAGTCATGGCAAAATTTAGAACGAATTCTAAATGGAGATTTATATAAAATAATTAAAGTATTTAAAAAATAGAAAGGGGGTGCTCAGCCAGCCAAGGCTGGCTGGCCCGCTGACTTTCGCTAGAAAGGGGGTGTTAAAAAAAATGGCAAATAATCACAATCAGAATGACAAACAGCAAGAAGATGATTTTCCAAAACTAGAATTAGAAAATGGAAAAGGCTGGGGAGCTAGATCAGGAGGCTGGCTTAAACGAAACTCTAGCTTAATCTTAGCTACAGTTATTATTATTGTTTTAGCTGGAGGAATTTATGCTTATACTCAAAATAATCAAAATAAACCTTTTTTATTGCAAGACGATGAATTAATACAAGAAAATGAACCCGAAGAATTATTAACTGAAATAACAAAAAAAGAAGAACTAAAAGAGCTTGTGGAAATTACTGAAATAGAAATAAGTGACGAACAAAGCCCAGAAGATTTAACTGTTGTTAAAAATGAAGATGAAGAACTTATTGGCACTGGCGGACCTGAAAATAACGAACTTTTAGAGAATAATGAATTTATAGAAACAGCGGAAAAAGGAGAGGGTGTGACGCATTTAGCGCGCAAAGCTTTGAAAAAATATTTATTAGAAAATACCATAGAAAACTTAAAACCTGAACATAAAATTTATATTGAAGATTATCTAAAGAATAAAACTGGGACAGATGCTTTAGAAATTGGCGATAATAAAAGTTTTGCTAAAGGTTTGATTCAAGAAGCAATTCAAAAAGCACAAAACCTTTCTGATGAACAAATTACTAAGATTAGTCCTTTTGTGCCTTTAGTTCCTAATTTGTAATTAAAACTTAAAAAATCAAAAACAAAAACATGAAATCAAAAATTTAAAAGACCTCTTCTAGCTAAGGAGGTCTTTTTTTTGTCTACGAATTCGCGAATAAAATGAGCGGATGAGCAGAATCGAACTGCCGTTTTATCCTTGGCAAGGATATGTAATAGCCACTATACGACATCCGCCTTCGCTCGCTGAAGCGAGCTTCGGCGGACGCAGTCCGCTAAGCTTGCGAAAGCGAGATTTTTTTGTGCCGGACCTCAGAATTGAACTGAGGACACCATCGTTTTCAGCGATGTGCTCTACCACTGAGCTAGTCCGGCTTGGTGCCCAGAGTGGGAGTCGAACCCACATCCCGAAGGACACGATTTTAAGTCGTGCGTGTATGCCAATTCCACCATCTGGGCTAATAATCAAGAGGCCATGGCGGGAATCGAACCCGCGTTATTGGTTTTGCAGACCAATGCCTAAAACCACTTGGCTACATGGCCATTAAAATAATTAAAGCATATTTTAGCTTTTTAAGCAAGAAATTACCTTGCTTTTTCAATTCTGTGCACATGGAAAATATCCCCTTCTTGTATAATAAGATCAGTTTGCAAATACATCCCAGCTTCTTTGCCTTTTCCAACTTTGCCAGTTTCTTTATTTTTATGCTGTAATTGTTTAATAATCCCATGACCTATTTTTTCATGATCACGCATTACATCTACCTTAGCCCCTTTTATAGCCTGGCCATCAATAACTGGCCCGCCAACTACCATACCATCCTTTTGATTAGCAAAAATAGCAATAATTTTTATCCTACCAAGCTCAACTCTTTCTGCCTTAGGCTTAATCATTTTTTTCGTCTGTTCTTGCAAATCATCTAAAAGCTTATAAATTATTTCATAATGTTTAAATTCTAAAGAATATCTTTCCATAATACCACGAGCTGCTAGATCAGGCTTAACACGGAAACCAATTATTAAAGTTTTTGCTTGACCTGCTTTTTTAATATCAGATTCTGATATTTCTCCAATTCCAGAATGTAAAATCTTAAGATCAATTTCTCCGAAATCCATAGCCTCTAAAGACTGCTTAATCGCCTCTAATGTCCCATGAGTATCTGCTTTTAAAATAATATTTAATTGCTTTTTATCTGAATTAGAAATTATTGTTTTCTTTTTTTTCTTATCTTTTCCTAATAAAACCTTAGGATCTGGTATTTCTTTTTCGGAAAATAAAACTATTTCACCTGCTTTAGGCAATTTATTAAATCCTATTATAAATACTGGATCACTAGCTTTAGCTTTTTGAATTGCCTTATTCTGCCAATTTTCTAAAATTTTTATTCTGCCATTTGTACTTGCAGTTTTTAAAAAATTATTTGTTTCTACTTTTCCTTTTTCAGTAATTACAAGAGCAGTATTGCCTCTTTTAGAATCTAAAAATGATTCTACTATAATTCCCTGACCAAGATTAGATTTTTTATGTATAATTTCCTGCATGTCAAATATTAACAAAATTAAATCTAATAAGTCATTTAAGCCTTGGCCTGTTTGAGCAGAAACTCCAATTGCTGGCACCTCACCGCCTCTGTCTTCTACTTGGATTTTATGTTCTTCTAGTTGAGATTTAGCCTGCTCCACATTAGCAATTGGTTTATCAATTTTATTAAAAGCAATTATAACTGGAATTTTTTCCTGCTTAATATATTTTATTGCTTCAATAGTTTGGGTTTTAACTCCTTCGTCTGCAGCCACAACTAAAAGTGCAATATCTGCAATTTTAGATCCAGATTTGCGCATTGCATCAAATGCTTTGTGGCCTGGAGTGTCTATAAAAGTGATCTTGCGTTTTTGAAATTCAACTTGACAGGCTGAAATATGCTGGGTAATGCCTCCTGATTCTTTGTCAGCTATATTAGTCTCTCTAATCTTATCTAAAATCGAAGTCTTGCCATGATCAACATGACCCAAGACCACCACAATTGGCGGGCGTGATAAAATTTTGGCGTATTTTTTAGCCATAAAAATACCCTACCACAAAAACCAAAAAAAGGCAATTAGCCTTTTTAATATAAATATTAAATTAATTTTCAATCTGCTTATTCTTATCTATTACAAGGAGGGTGACAATTTGTCCCCACCCTTTAGAAAATTCTTTATCCCTTAATCTCATTTTTTTAAGATAATTCAGTGGGATTAGTACTTTCTGCTAAAATAGCTACTACATCCACAACAGCAAAATACCATTTTTCATGCTTTTCTATCCATTTTCTGCGAACTGGAAAATTTTCAAAAAGTACGATTGATTTATTTTGATTTTGTTTGAGCATATTTTTAATAATTTAATTCTGTCAAAAAAAATTTAGAAACAAATTATTAATCATTTAGCTCTGGCAGGCCAATTCTGGAAAGATAATTTGAAAATCTTTGTGATAATTCTTCCCTAAATAACTCACTTAAACTTGCAACGTAAACATCTTTCTCTTGTGAATATAGATAATCTCTAGGCAAGGTAAAAAAATGCTTAAAATCAAGTACTAAATCAGGGACAAAAAACTCTGTATTTTTAGATAAAAAATGAAATCTCTTATGAGTATCATTTTTTTGAATTTTTTCAATGAGCTTGCTACTCTGTGGCTCCATTTGCCAGTTTGCAAAATGAGTGCCGTTGGCAAACTCTCCTATATTAAAAGCTGGGCACACAAGTAATGAAAGTAGGTATTTATCTTGATTGCCAATGGTTTGTTCTCTGCATTTAAAATCAGCCTCTAGATCACAGTCTTGGCTTAACAACACTGCAAAAGGTAAATCAATACAGTCTTTTCCTTCTGTTTTTTCTGGATTACCCACGATGAACGATAAGTTTCTTAGAATATCTCCTTGGTATAATCTGTTATTTTCACCTTTTCTATATTTTTTCTCAATTTTACTTCTAAGCATAAAAAATCTTGCTAACGTTCATTTTTTTGATTGGGTACCTATCCTTAAAAAGATCAAAGCTATCCTTGCTTCTATCCACATCTTGCTCTCGAAGATGGTTTTTGTTTAATTCGTCCGCATAAGACGAAGATCCTGAAATTGTTGCTGCATAAGCTTTATTGTTTTGTTTATTTGTCATAAATTATTTTTTTTAATTTTTTGCCTATAGCATTTTCAAATAATTTTTCTATTTTTTCATTATACTCACGTACTAATTCTTCTAAATTAATGCCTTCTGTATCTAGAGGAAATTTTGATTGCGCATCAAAGTCTAGCACAAATTTTTTTTCGTTAATTTCATTTGGATAACTTGAATTCCAAAGACCATAATTAAAATTAATCGGTCCAAAATTTTCTTGAAAAATTATTTGACCCATATATCTTAATATTTTACCATTACCTTTATATGTAAATTTTAAAGAATTTATTAACTTAGTATTTATATAGCCATCCCATTGTAAAAAATCAGTGCCTGGTAGTTCAATTTCATTTACATGTCGTAAACCTGCCTTATTTATTGTTTTTATTTTGAAATGCTTTATAAATTCGATTATATGCTGCACATCAAAAATTAATGCATCGAAATTTTTATACTTATAATATTCAATATATAAAAATCTTGGATGAATGTGAATTTTCTTTAATCTATTCTTATCGTAAAAAATCCATTGAGTTATGAAGTTCGCACTTTGTTTAAATTTCTTGGTTTTAAAATCAAAATCAATCCGCCCCTCCTCTCCTTTTTCTTCTTCGAGTATGGGAAAATCTTTTTTTAGAGTCTCTGCGAAAGTCTTTAATTGCCCAAGTTCAATTTGGTGAAAATCTATCCTAAAAATAACTTTCGTTAAATAATTTTTTTTGTATTGAGGCATATATTATATAAAATAAACTTAACTTTTTCTCATATTTAGAAAATAACTCAATCTAAAATGAATTAAATTCACCAAACTATTTCATGCGGAGAGGACAGGATTCGAACCTGCGGAGGGTTTAACGCCTCAACGGATTAGCAATCCGCTCCTTTCGGCCTCTCAGGCACCTCTCCAAAATCTGTTATTATTTTAACTTTTTCTCCTAAACTTGTCAAATAATTTTAAAATGCTAAAATACTAATATGCCTAATCAAATAATTGATCTTCGAAAGATTAAAAAACAAAAACTAAAAAGCATTCAAAAAAGAGAACCTAAATCCTCTAATGATGTTTTTTTGTCCTGGCAAATTAAAGAAAAATCTGGCTCTCAAAAAAACCTAACTTGGTTTATAATACTAGCTATTATTACAGTTGGTTTAGTTATTTTTGCATTTTTTAGCAATAGCCCATTAATGGCCTTATTATTTATCTTAATTAGTGTGGTAATTTATTTATCCAATTTTAATAAAACCGAAATTTTAAAATGCAAAATTGCAAAGCAAGGCCTTTACATGCAAAAACGTTTTTTCCCATGGAATGAACTAGAATCATTTTGGATTTTCTATGATCCGCCAAGAATTAAAATATTAAGTATTAAAGCTAAAAAAACTCTTTTATCTTGTTTAACAATGCCGTTAACTAATCAAAATCCTTCCCAAATTAGAAAAATTTTGCTTAAATATATGCCAGAAATAGAACAGGAAGAATCTTTAATAGACACTTTAGCTAAAAAGATTGGGTTGTGTTAATATGTCCTCGTAGCTCAGTGGATAGAGCGTCTCGTTGCGGACGAGAAGGTCGTAGGTTCAAATCCTGCCGAGGATACTAATAAAAAGGCCTGAACATTATGTTCAGGCCTCAACTTTTTAATTTATAAATTTTTTTTACAAAAATAAATAATATATTCCCAATAAAAACAAAATAATTGCCTGAACCAATGTTAACCAAGTTGTTAAAGACTTATTCTTAGCAAACCAAATTTTAGCTGTGAAAAATGCTATTAAAAAAACAATAATTTCATCCAGCATGTAAAAAGCAATAAAAATTATAATATATAATAAATAAGAAAAAGAAGATAAATTAGCCTTAGCTAAAATACCAGCAAAAGCAACTGGCACTAAAGCAGAACATGGAAATTCTATAATAGTAATTATTCCTGCAAACAATAAAATTGCCAAAGCTAATAAAATAATATTTCCAGATTTTTCAAAAAATACTTGAAACTTTTTAGAAAACTTAGCTATTATTCTCTGGGATAATCCCATTTTGCAAACAGCTCCATGACGCGAGAAATAAATAAATTCCCTTAAAAAATAAACTGCTCCTACTAAACCAATTAAGCCAATTAAAATTTCAAGGCTTTTTAAATAACGAGAAAAAATTGCAAAAACCTGGTACCATAAAACTATTAAGACTCCATAAATAACTGAGGTTGTTATAATAAAGAGCCCGCCAAAAATTAGAGTCTTTTTTCGTGATTTTAAAGATAAAACCAGAGTTAAAATAAAAATCAAAGCTCCTAAGGAGCAAATATTAAATCCATCTAATGCCCCTAAAATTACTGCTAAAGCTGGCAAAGAATATTTCCCTGGATCAATTGCACCAATAATTGGCAAAATAATTTTGTTATCCTGATTACCTGGTTCATTGCCTAGAATACAGTCTTTAATACAATTTTCAATATCTTTTGCAATTTGTTCATTAAATCCTATAAAATAATTATTATTAGTAAAAGTAGCTGGCACTAGGCCTTGTTGCGATTGGGGCACATTATACTGCTCATAAAATTCCTGCCATAATTTAATATTTTCTGGTTTAGATATATCATATTTATTAATTTTTAATTCAGGATACTTTGCTTCTAAAGATATTAAAAATTCTTTTTCTTTTGCACAATACGGACAAGTTTGACTAAAAAAGAAATTAATTTCAGCTTGTTCCTGCGCATAGGAAAAAACTGGCATTAGAATACCAAGGAAAAATAAAACAATAAAGCTTGCAAAAATTAATTTTTTCATGATAAAATAATATCATGATTAAACAACAAAAACAACCAAAAGCCCTTGTCCTTCTCTCCGGAGGCTTGGATTCTACTTTGGCAGTAAAATTACTCCAGGAAAAGGGCATGGATATTACAGCTGTAAATTTCCATACTTATTTTTGCGGTGGGGAAAAAGCTAGAATAGCAGGGCAAAATTTAAATGTTCCTTTGCGCGAAGTTGATATTATTAGCGACTTTTTAAAAATTCTTAAAAATCCAAAATATGGCCGAGGGTCTGGAATAAATCCTTGTATTGATTGTCATCTTTTAATGCTAAAACATGCTAAAAAAATTGCTGATAAAGAAAATTTTGATTTTGTGGCCACAGGAGAAGTTTTAGGCCAGCGCCCAATGTCACAGAATAAACAAGCTCTAGACCTAATAAAGGAAAAGTCTGGATTAGGCAAAAAGCTTATTAGACCTTTGATTGATATTGGAATAAAGGGCCGATCTAGAAAAGAACAGATTAAGCTGGCAAAAAAGTTTAAAATTAAAAATTATCCCCAGCCAGCTGGGGGATGTCCTTTAACGCAAAAAGATTATGCTAAAAAACTTGAAAAGCTTCTAGAAAAAAAACCATGTTGCAAATTACGCGATATCAAGCTTTTAGAAGCTGGAAGAAATTTCTGGTTTGGAAAAAGTTTAATTGTTGTTGGCAGAAATCACGAAAATAATTTGCAGATTAAAAAACTAGCGCAAAAAGGAGATATATTAATAGAACTTAAAGATTATATGGGGCCGCTAACTCTTGTGCGCGGCTCATCATCCAAAGCTCTTGACAAAGCGCAAGAATTAACCCAGTATTATTCTACTAAAGCAAGGGACAAAAAAAATCCTAGCTTTAGAGTAGAAAAAATTTAAGGAGGTGCTCTCGCCTTTGGCGAGGCCCACCAACTAAAAGGAGGTGACAAAAATGTCTGATAAAAAAGTCATTATGCCTGATTCACTACGTGAGCTTGTACAAAAAACTACTGTAGAAAGGGAAAAAGCTACGGAAGAAATCAACGCCTTAATTCCAGTGGCTCAAGAAAATCTAGCTTTTTTACAAAAACTTATGCAAGATGCTGATATAATAGCACTCTTAAAGAAAAGCATGTTGCGACTTGATGAAGAAGATACTGATATGAATGTTTTATTTATTGGATGGTATGAGACAAGACCAATTATTGTAGGAATGGCGGAAGAGATAAAAAACATTGATGAAAAAATCAATCCAGTCGTCACTAGAATTTTAGCAGGACTTACGCCAGAAAAAATTTTTAAAAAAATTGAAGAAACGTTAAAACAATGGATCTAAAATTCAGCATGGCTATTGCCATGCTGATCTTTTTTAAAAACCTTGCTTTTAAAAATAAAAATTGATAAATTAAAAGCAGGAGGTTGAAAAAAGGAGGAAAAATTCAAAAAGGTAATCAGACTACCCAAATCAGACTGGCCTACTGATCGCAAGGAGGTGAGAACAATTCTCAAAGCAAAAATTAAGACAAAAATTCATGAATTTAAAAAAATAATTTTGATATTAAAATCTTTTGATTTCATGATTCATTGCGTCACCGGCTTTACTGTTATAATGTTATTTTGCTGGATATTGTCTTTATTAAAAGTAATAAACTGCCCTCATTTACTTTTTTTAGGTTTTTTTATCTGGGGATTTGTAGTTATCATTGCCAATAGGCTTATGGAGAAAATTTTATCAGAAAAATAACAGAGACCAAAATAACAAAAGTACAAAGTTAAACAAATCAGCATGACATCTGTCATGCTGATCTTTTTTAAAAACCTTGCTTTTAAAAATAAAAATTGATAAATTAAAAATAGGAGGGATAAAGATGAAAATTTTATTTGGATTTGCTGGTTTTTTTCTGGCATGGGGAGTGGGATGTTTTTTTGTTTCAATGATAATTCTTCACGCAGAATATACTCTCAATACTAAAAAATGCTCTAAAAAGACAAAACGCTTTAAAAATACCTTAGTAAACATAAAGCAGCGCTTTTGGAGTCTTGACCATCTTTGGATCATAGAGGCTTTAATTTGCGTGCCCATTGGAATCATTTTATTGTTAATTGGAATTTTAACGCATAATTTACTAGGCACACCTTTGGCAGTCGGAGTAATAGTAGCAGCAGTGCTTGGTTTTATGACAGGACATTTGGCGAGCTAAAAAATAGGAGGCATGGAAATGAAAAAATTTTTTAAGGACTTGAGGGAAATAATTATCATTTGGTTAATTGGAGCATTAATTTTCTGGTTTTTAATCAGTGCAATGTATGGCATGGGACATACTGATATAAAGAACAGTCCGCTTTACAACACAGAACAGTCAGAAACCAGAATGGGTATTTATCTGGATTCCTATTATTAGTCTGTGCTGGCCAATATGGTGGGGAATCATAATACTATTTAACAAGGTCATGGACAGGCTACGACCAGTAAAAAATAACAAATACAATTCTCAAGCCCAATAACGGGCTTTTTTCTTTTTTTATGAAATTATTTATGCTACACTTTTTTTTATGAATCCAACCCTTAAAACCCCAGTTTCAAAACTATACGGAGTAGGCCCAAGCTATATTTCTAAATTAGCCAAGCTTGGCATAAAAACAGCCCAAGATTTACTTTTTCATTTTCCTCATAGATATGAGGATTTTTCAAATATAAAAAATATTACAGATTTAATTATTGGAGAAAAAGCAACTATTATAGGAAAAATTCTCCAAATAAAAAGCATTCGCACCCCGCGCAAAAAAATGTTTTTAACAGAAGCCCTAATACAAGATAAAACAAGTGCAATTCGTGCAATATGGTTTAACCAGCCATTTTTAATGCGCAGTCTTAAAAAAGGCACTCCTGTTTCTATTTCAGGAAAAATTAACATAGATGCAGATTCTCTTTATTTTTCAAATCCTATTTATGAAATTGTGTTTCAAAAATCCCAAGGCACAGTTCATACTGGCAGGCTTGTTCCAATTTACCCGGAAACCCAAGGCCTTACATCGCGCTGGCTAAGATTTCAAACTAAATCATTAATGCATCTATTAAATGATGTACATGACTTCTTGCCCGCAAAGACAAGTCGCGACCTGTCCCTGCCAAGCCTGTCATGGGCATTACAGCAAATTCATTTCCCAGATTCTGAAAAAAATGCTCAACGTGCCAAGCATAGACTTGCTTTTGATGAATTATTTTTACTCCAGCTAAGAGGCGCAATAGCTAGAGCAAAATGGAATAAACAACATGCTCCTAAAATTAATTTTAATGAAAAACTTATAAAATCTTTTGTTAAATCTTTGCCTTTTAAATTAACTAATGCGCAAAAAAAAGCCAGCTGGCAAATCTTACGCGATATGGAAAAACCTCATCCTATGAATCGTCTTTTACAAGGGGATGTTGGTTCTGGAAAAACTATTGTATCAGCAATTGCAGCTCTGGAAACTGCTAATCAAGGCTTGCAAACAGCTTTTATGGCGCCTACTGAAATCTTAGCAGAACAACATTATGCAACTTTTAAAAAATTATTTAAAAACACTAATCTTAAAATTACTATTCACACAGGCTCAAAAAAACAAACTAAAAAAAATCATGCTTCATTATTCATGATTCATAATTCTGATATTATAATTGGCACTCATGCCCTAATCCAGGAAAAAGTAGAGTTTAAAAATCTAGGCTTAATAATAGTAGATGAACAGCATAGATTTGGTGTTAAGCAAAGAGCGGAATTACAGCGCAAAGCAAGGGCACTGCATGACAATACACCATCTCTTGTGCCGCATTTCTTAACCATGACAGCTACGCCAATTCCAAGAACCTTAGCATTAAGCATTTATAATAATTTAGATATTTCGCCTTTAGATGAAATGCCAAAAGGAAGACAAAAAATCATAACTAAAATAATAGCCCCGGCTAACAGGCAACCTGCTTATAATTTTATTAGAGCACAAATTAAACAGGGTTGCCAAGCTTTTGTAGTTTGTCCCTTAATAGAAGAATCTGAATCTTTAATTTTAGCTGATACAAAAGCAGTAAAAATAGAATTTGCAAAATTAGATAAAGAGATTTTTCCTGATTTAAAAATCGCTATGCTCCATGGCCGCTTAAAGCCTAAAGAAAAACACGAAATTATGCAGGATTTTAAAGCGAAAAAATATGATATTCTAGTTTCTACTTCTGTAATAGAAGTTGGAATTGATATAGAAAATGCTACTGTTATGATGATTGAAAGCTCTGAACGTTTTGGTTTGGCGCAATTACATCAATTCAGGGGCAGAGTTGGCCGCGGCTCTTATCAATCTTATTGCTTTTTATTTACTAGCTCGGGAGCTCGCGCAACTAACAAAAGATTAAGAGCTTTAACAGAATGCGATTCTGGCTTTGAATTAGCTGAACAGGATTTAAAAATTCGTGGTCCTGGCGAGTTTCTTGGCATTCGTCAATCTGGTTTGCCTGATTTATGCATGGCCTCGCTCACTAATTTAAAATTAATTGAACAAACAAAAAAAGCTAGTCTTGATTTACTAGCCCAGGACCCAGAATTGACAAAACATGCTTTATTAAAAAATAAATTAAAAGAATTTAAACAAGATGTGCATTTTGAATAACTCTATGATATTTAATCGCAAACCTATGCGCTTCGTTTCGCAACTGCTGAATCAGTTGTTTTTTAATCTTAATACTTTTATCACTTTTAAATAAATGATCTTTGCCATATTTAGCAATTGCCACAACTGGAATTTTTATTTTACAAGATCGCAAAACTTTTAAAATTCCATTTAACTGGCCCCTGCCACCGTCTATTATAATTAAATCTGGATATTTCCATTCTTTGTGCCTAAGTCTTCTTTGTAAAATTTCTTTTAACATAGCAATGTCATTAGCTTTTTTCACAGTTTTAATTTTAAACTTTCTATATTCATTTTTACTAATTTCATTATTTTCAAAAACCACCATAGAACCAACTGCGAATTTACCAGAAATATTAGAAATATCATAAGCTTCTATTCTAGGATAGAAATTATAATCTTTATCATGTCGTACAATATTACTATCCAGCAAAGCAATGTCGTGAATGTGCTCTAAGGCATATAATCTGTTGCGAAGCTGTGCTGCTAATTCATATTTTTGTAATTTAGCAAATTCCTGCATCTGCTTTTTAATAGAAGAAATTAATCTTTTCTTTTTTCCTGATAAAAACATTTTTAATTGCGAAATAATTTTTTTGTATTCTGATTTTGTAATTTCGCCGAAACAAACTCCTGGACATAAATTAATTTGGGCATTAAAACATTTTTTGCCTTTGCCAGGTTTGCATTTATCTCTAAATGGAAAAATCTTGCGCAAAATTATCAAAGCATTTTTTAAATTTTTCCCAGAAGTATAAGGACCAAATATTTTTGCATTTAACAATGCGTCCAAATCTGTGCCACGCACTTGTAAAACTCTTGGCCAATCCTCACGAGTAATTACAATATAGTTAAAACTCTTATCGTCTTTTTCTCGAATATTATATTTAGGCTGATATTTTTTAATTAGATTCGCCTCTAAAATTAGGGCCTCTAAAACAGAATCTGTAATTTGATATTCTATTTTAACTGCCTTATCAAGCATAGAAAAAAGCCTTGTATTAATGTTTTTAGAAAAATAACTGCTTACTCTAGTTTTAAGCGATCCTGCTTTTCCAATATAAAGAAGCTTAGACTTTTTATCTAAAAAAAAATAAACACCAGGCTTGCGAGGTAATTTTTTAAGTTGTTTTTGTAAAATAATTGACATTGTTCACTGCTTGTCATTGCGAGGAGACCGAGCGTAGCGAGGGCGACGAAGCAATCCCGTTAAGAAACGATGCACTTCGAAATCAACGGGATTGCTTCGTCAGTCGGCTTTCAGCCTCTTTCCTCGCAATGACAGGATGCTATAAATGCTTTGCTAAGTCTTTAAAATTAGGATTCATAATTTTAATAAGTTCTATTTTCTTTTGCCTAGAGCCAGCCTTAATCTGCTTTTCTCTTAAAATAGCCTGCTCTATGTCATCATACAATTCATAATAAATTAATTTATCAATATTATATCTCTTGGTAAATCCTTTAATAATCTTGTTTTTATGCTCCCAAATTCTGCGATCCAAATCTCTAGTAACGCCAGTATACAACACTGTATCGCGTTGATTAGTCATTATATAAACATAATATTGATGATCTTTCATATTTGTCATTTTAACACAAACCAGACCCAAAAACCAGTCCAAAACTTGACATTTTAATATTTTTATAGTATTATTATTGGGCCATACAAAATATGGTAATTCTTTTAAAAAGGAGATAAACACAATGTTATCATGGTTACGGCTCAAGCATATTTTAAAATGTATTAGCATTGGTGCGCCAATAGCCTTTTTATTGACAGCCTTGACAATATGGCTGTATGAACCCTTGATCGCGGGAATATCAGCTGGATCTTTGACTTTTATATTTGTTATAGCTAAGTCTGGGCAAGAAAAAAAATTAATGAAAATAGTAGCAATCTTGGCTGCAATAACAGCTACAATCTTTGCAAGAGATATTCTTCTGCCTAGTAATTTATTACTAGCTGTTATAATCGTGTTTTTAAATGCAATAGTTGCTCCATTAATTCTATATCTCGAACTGTGGTTATGGCAAAAAATAAAAATGCAAAAAGCAATACAATAAAAATATTTTCAACTTTCTTAATAAACAAATCCCACCAAAACACCGCGGGATTTTTTCTTTTAAAAATATTATCATTCTTTCAAAACCCCTTTTAAAAACTTCCCTGTATAAGATTTATTGCATTTTGCAACTTCTTCTGGGGAACCAGCGCAAACCAAGCGGCCCCCAGCATCTCCGCCTTCAGGCCCAAGATCAATAACCCAATCAGCCGATTTTATAACATCCATATGATGCTCAATAACAATAATAGTATTCCCTTGATTAACCAACTTGTGCAAAACTTCTAATAATTTTCTAATATCCTCAAAATGCAAACCAGTAGTAGGCTCATCTAAAATATAAAGGCTATTGCCTTGGGCCGGCCGCATTAGCTCTTTTGCTAATTTAATTCTTTGCGCTTCTCCTCCAGAAAGCGTAGGCGCGCTTTGACCAAGATGAATATATCCCAATCCAACCTCAGAAAGAGTTCGCAAACCATTATAAATTTTATGCAAAGGGCCAAAAAAAGACAAAGCCTCATCAACTGTTAAATCCAGGACTTGTGCAATATTTAAACCCTTATACTCAACTTTTAAAGTTTCGCTATTATAACGAGTTCCATTGCAAACATTGCACGCTAGCCATACATCAGGCAAAAACTGCATCTCAACCCTAGTTGACCCCTGACCCTGACAAGCTTCGCACCTTCCACCTTTAACATTAAAAGAAAACCTGCCCACACCCCAGCCATTAAGACGCGCATATTCCACGCTTGAAAATAGCTTTCTAATATTATCAAATATTCCAGTATATGTAACTGGATTAGACCTAGGCGTTCGACCAATCGGAGCTTGGGAAATATCAATAATTTTTTTTATATTTTTAATACCTGCGATATTCTGACACTTGCCAGGCCGAACAAGACTCTTATTAAAATGTAGACTTAAATTTTTAAATAAAACATCATTTATAAGAGTGGATTTCCCAGAACCAGAAACCCCGGTCACACAAGTAAATAATCCAATAGGAATCGAAACCGTTAAATTTTTCAAATTATGCTCGCTTGCACCCTGGATAGTAATAAATTTTCTTCTTTGCGTTCTGCGATTATTTGGAATCTCAATTTTTTCATCACCTCTTAAATAAGCACTAGTTAGCGAATTTTTATTTTTTAAAAATTTTTGCGCATTTCCCTGGGCCACAATCTTTCCCCCAAGCTTTCCAGCGCCAGGACCAATATCAACTAAATAATCAGCTATGCGCATTGTTTCCTCATCATGCTCTATTACTAAAATAGTATTGCCGCGATTGCGAAGGCTTTTTAAAGTCTTGAGCAATCGCTTATTATCTCTCATGTGTAGACCAATAGAAGGCTCATCTAAAACATATAAAACACCTGTTAAATTAGATCCGATTTGAGAAGCCAAATTAATTCTTTGGGCTTCTCCAGCAGACAAGCTCATGGCTGTTCTATTTAGCGATAAATAATCCAATCCAACATCAGCCATAAATTCTAAACGGGCTTTAACTTCTTTTAAAATTCTGTCTGCTATTATAATCTGCTGATCACTAATGTTTAAGTTGTTAAAAAATTCTTGGGAATCTTTTACTGACATTGCGGTTATTTGTGAAATATTTTTTTTATTAATCTTAACAGCCAAAGCTTTTGGATTAAGCCTGGCACCTTTGCATGATTCGCATTTTTTCTCGCTCATGTATTTTTCAATTTCCCGTCTTATTATTTCAGAGTCTGTTTTTTTATACCTAGATTCAAGCATTTGCACAAGACCTCTAAATTGCATTAAGTATTTATTCCTATATCTTGAGTTGCGAAGTTTTACCTCTAGAGTCTCATATGTTTCATCTCCATATAAAATTTTATCCAAAACTTTTTTAGGAAAATCTTTAATCCTAGTATTTAGGGCTAAACCATATCTTTTTCGCAAAGCTTCTATAATAGAGCCCCAATGATTACGAGACTTGTATGAATAAGGCAAAATTCCTGCTCCTGCAATGGTTTCATTTTTGTCTTGCACAATTAGTTTAGCATTAACATATTTATGCGTGCCTAATCCATTGCATGTTTCGCATGCTCCATAAGGACTATTAAATGAAAAATTTCTTGGTTCTAATTCCTGGATTGAAATACTGCATTTTGCACAAGTTAAATTTTGATTAAATAATATTTCTTTTTTATTAAATTTTACAATAACCAGTCCATTGGCTAATTTTAAAGCTTGTTCTATGGCTTCAAAAACACGAGATTTTTCCTGCTCCTTAGAGGATAAATTAATTTCATCAATTAAAATATCAATATTATGAGCTTGGTATTTTTCTAAAATTATTTGCTTTTTTAAATTTTCCAATTGCCCGTCAATCCTAGCTCGAGTATATCCTTTTTTATAAATATTATCTAAGAGGCGCAGATATTCTCCTTTGCGGCCGCGGACAACAGGAGCTAGAATCTGGATGTTATTATTGTTTCGCGATTTAGAAAAAACATCATTTACAATTTGCTCCACAGAAACTCGCTTAATAGGCTCATTGCATTTTATACAATGCGGTGTGCCAACTCTAGCAAAAAGCAAGCGCAAATAATCATAAATTTCTGTTACTGTTCCTACTGTTGATCTTGGATTATGTGATATTGCTTTTTGCGAAACTGCTACTGCTGGGGACAGGCCTTCAATATGATCTAAATCAGGTTTTTTCATTGTACCTATGAATTGACGAGCATAGGACGAAAGACTTTCTAAATATCTTCTTTGTGCTTCAGCAAAAATTGTATCAAAAACAAGAGATGATTTGCCAGATCCTGAAACACCAGAAAAAACCACTAACTTATCCCGTGGTATTTTTAAATTTATATTTGCTAGATTATTTTCCCTAGCACCTTTAATGATTATGTTTTTCATGTTAATTTTTTAACTGATTTGCTTTGGACTAATGATTTCATCTGGATAATAGCAACTGTTTTAGAAATCCATTGTTTGCTGGATAAAATATATCCATTTGAACCAGATTCGTTTTTAATGTTACGGAATTCGGTAACATTAAAGATTGGATTATGTATTTGCTCCCATAACCCCATGAATTCAACAGTATATCGAGTGCTTAACCAATGTGCAATTACTAGCCCAGTTTTTTCTTTATTTTTAAATTTTGCAATATCAGTAAGTGAAATAAAATCTTCCTTTTTTTGTGAAAAAAAATTAATATTTAAATTTTTAACAATAAGTTCTTTTTTCATAAATTTTTATTAATTATTGTATTTTAATTAAACTTATAAATTATATAAGTTTTTCACTTTAAAATCAACCCAAACAAATAAAAAAAGCCGTAAGTTTTTAAGCTCACGGCTTAGTTGTTTTTATATTGTATCCCATATGTTTTTACATCTTAACAAATAGGAGATAATACGGAATATCCATCTGAAGTCTCTATTACAACAGAATCCACTTCTTTATTTAAAATCTCCCACTTGTGCTTATTTATCATTTCTTCGTTTATTTGAATTGCACATTCCGAAACAACAGGATGCAGTTGAGCAACTCTGCGTTCGCTTTTTAAATCCACATGAAAGCCAAGTACTCGTTTAGAAATAATATCAGGAACCACTTCAACCATGACTTGTTCTTTGATTTCTTTTGTGATATCCAGCCAAATACCGACAGCTTCTTCCAGAAATTCGCCATCTGTTTTGTCCTTAAGGTCTTGCCATATGTCTTTAAGCTCTGAATTGACATCAATAGCTTCTTGCACTAATTTAAAAAAAGGAGTGCGTGGCGGGCAGAAAATAATATGTTCGCCCGTAACATTGCCGCCGCCAAAATGCGATACGCCAATAGTGCCAGCTTGAGTAGCAATAATAAACATATCATTAGCATTTGGCAAAACACAACTAACATCATCTCCAGCTCCATGAGTGTGTATGCTAGCACCACCGCTTGTTGCTGGTTTATTTGTTCTAATCATACCATCCCTGATTATAGGGATGCCTTTGTGACTAATTTGATTACGAAAACCTTCTAGTGTTTCAGGTAGATCGCAATACGGACGCAATTTACTTTCTAGTTCTGATGCTTTTTCAGCGAGTAATCCATCGCACTTATCGCTTATTTCAAGCGAAGCATCAACAAAGTGTGAACATGGCGTGCCTAAATAACTCCAGCCAACATAAGTATTTCGCCAATTTTCTGGCTTGTCTAATACTTTTTTGACAATATTAGCGGATTCAACGCTACTAAGCACTTTTGCTTCTTCAATACGAACTTGCTTAATAAAAGCTTCGGCTTCTTGGCTTAGTTCGTCTATCCGCTCATGCCAATTTTTATAAATTGGCTCAATGCCGCGAACCAAATGAAAAAGCTTAAGATTAGTTATCATAGCCCAAAAGTTGAGCGTAAGATAGGTCCTGTCTTCATGCTCCAGAAAGTCACCAATAATCTCGCCACTAGCAGGCAAGCTACCGGGAACAAAATGGCTATTGAAAGAATAGTCAGCCAGCAAAAAACCTTTAGCCACCTCGTCTGGCAAAACTATAACTCCATCCATCCGAGAAGAATCAAAAAGCGGATCTCTTTCTGTGCCCTCCTTTACAAGATTAAATTTTTGCAATAGATTATCGTGATTTTCAATTACGTCGGACAAAGTCTGAATCATTTGAATTACCTCCATATTTTGATTTGAAAGGTCAAAGCCCTCCGCCAGACAACCGAATTTTCAGTTATCTGGATAAGGGGGCAAGGTAATTGTTTCGCCTTGCCGCACCGTTTTTATTCTAACATTCTAATTGCCTGCTGAATCCCCTCAAAATTTGCTCCTTTGTCGCAATTTTTAAGCGCTCCTACTCCATGTATCTTATCAGCATCTCCGCGAGTATTAGCAACAAAAATTGAAGAATTAATTCCAGTAATCTCTTTTATTCTTAAAATCACATCTGAGCCATCCATTGGCGGCATGCCTTGATCCATTAAAACAATCTGGGCCTTGCGCTCAATAATAGCTTTAGCTGTTTTTTCAATCTCTTCATCTTCGTTCGCGCCCCAACCGTTTGACGAATCATAATAAAAATATTCTATCTTTAGCTGGGGCCAGCCAGCTATGGCGCGAGCTGTTTTAATCATTCCTCTTTTATCGTCATCTACTATTAGTATAATAGAGGTTTCAGATGGTCCAAAATTATCTTTAGGAAAATCCATCTTTCGGTCAACATAATTAGGACGGACTGGTTCAAAGCCCAAACTAACTAAATTTGAATTAACAACTGCTAATATATTGTTTGCTGAAATACCACTATAGCTACCCCCGCCACCATCATCAGGAAACATTTCTAATGTTTTAACAAGAGCTCGACAGTCTCGCGCTTTAGAGCCTCTACTGCCCTTTAGCTGACCTAAAACATGTTGCTTGCGTCTTTGAGTCAGTTCAATATCTTTTTCTTCATATTCTGCTTTGGGCAGATACACTTCATAAAGCTCTGGCTCTAATTTCGGAAAAGTAATTTCATTTAAAGCGCAAATCGCGCAAAAATCATTAAAAACTTTTTCGCGAGATTCAGCCATTTTTCGGGCGTCATAATTATCTTGTTCATCTAAGTTAACCTGAAAAAGCTGATTATCCAAAATACCAGCCAAATCTTCTGCTGTTTTAAGCCAACTGCTTTTTGCGAGTATATCGCTATTTTTTTCTGTAAAATCCAAATAAACCATTATTAAATCTCCTTTTAAATTGTAATTTACTAAAAAAAAATAATCCCTCTTCATGAGATTATTTTTATACTAGCATATAAATAATTAAATGTCAAATTTTTTTGGTATTTTTGCCCTAGCTACATAAGCTTCTTCAACTGCCTAATCTCATCTCTTAAAAGCGCTGCTTTTTCAAATTCTAAATTTTTAGCTAATTTTTTCATCTCGCGTTCTTTTTGACGAATCACTTTTGGAATATCCTCTAGTCTTTCTAATTGCTCATACTCGGGAACAGGCTTTGGATTTATTTCATGATCTATAATAGAAGCGATTTTTTTCGCAATACTTTTCGGGGTAATCTTATGCTTCTTATTATAATCTAATTGCAGTTTTCTACGACGATTAGTTTCGCGAATTGCATGCTTGATTGATCCAGTTAAATTGTCAGCATATAAAATAACTTGGCCGCGGATATTGCGCGCAGCTCTTCCAATAGTTTGGATTAAAGACGTCCTGGATCGCAAAAACCCTTCTTTATCAGCATCCAAAATCGCCACAAGAGAAACCTCGGGTAAATCCAATCCCTCGCGCAAAAGATTCACACCCACTAAACAGTCAAACTTGCCGCGCCTTAAATCTTGTAGAATTTTTACCCTATCTAGAGTTTTTACTCCTGAATGAAGATACTTGGATTTAATTTTCTTATCACGCAAAAAATCAGACAAATCTTCAGCCATTTTTTTTGTTAAAGTTGTAACTAAAACTCTTTCTTTATTTTTAACTCGCTCTTTTATTCTTGCTAAAAGATCGTGTATTTGTGACATGCTGTTTTTTTTGCCTGTCACAGGCTGCACAATCAACTCTGGATCTACTAACCCAGTAGGCCGAATAATTTGTTCTATAAATTTTCCTGAATGATCGCACTCCCAAACACTAGGAGTAGCTGAAGTATAAATTGTTTGATTAATCTTTTCCCAAAATTCTTCTGCTTTTAACGGACGGTTATCTAGGGCTGATGGCAAACGAAATCCATGGTCCACTAAATTTTGTTTACGAGATCTGTCGCCGCGATACATGCCCCTGATTTGCGGCACTGTAATATGCGATTCGTCTATAACTAATAAAAAATTCCCTGCCTTGTTATGAGTAAAATAATCTAATAAAGTATAAGGTGCCTGTCCTGGCTTGCGTTCGTCAAAATACCTAGAATAATTTTCAATACCAGAACAATATCCAATTTCGCGAATCATTTCTATATCTTGCAAAACACGGCGCTCTAATCTCTCGCTTTGTAATAATTTATTTTGTTTGCTAAATTTTCTAAGCTGTAAATCAAGATCCTGCTTTATTATTTTTAAAGCTTTTTCTATAACAGATTTTTTTGCAATATAATGCTTAGCTGAAAATAAATTTAAATATTCAAGTTTTTTTTCTTGTACTTTTCTTAAATAATTAATCTGTTCAATGCTTTTGATTTTGTCTCCAGTTAAACTAATACGATAAATTTTTTCCTCATTAGGCGGAATCACTTCTATATTATTACCGCGAACTCGAAATTTGGCTTGAATTCTTTTTCCTGGCTTAGATTCTAAAATTTCTGATCTAGTATAATACATGCTTATTAAATGTTTTAAGATTTCTTGTCTGGAAATTTTTTGTGATTTTTTTAAGCTTAAAATAATTTCTCGATAAATTTCTGGGGATCCTAGTCCATATATACAAGACACAGAAGCTACAACTATAACATCTTTTCTGCTCATAAGGGATGCTGTTGCACTATGACGCAGTCTGTCAATTTCTTGATTAATATCTGCTTCTTTTTCTATATAAGTGTCTGATACTGGTAAATATGCTTCTGGCTGATAATAATCATAATAAGAAACAAAATATTCTACTGCATTATTAGGGAAAAATTCTCTAAATTCTTGGGCTAATTGCGCGGCTAAGGTTTTATTAGGCGCGATTACTAGGGTTGGCATTTGTACTGATTGAATTACATTGGCAATACTAAAAGTCTTGCCTGATCCTGTTACACCTAAAAGCGTCTGATGCGTTTTACCAGATTTTACACTAGAAACCAGTTTGCGAATTGCTTTTGGCTGATCCCCAGCAGGTTTAAATTTTGATTTTATCTTGAATTTCATATTATTTATAATATGCTTTATTTAAAATTTTTGCAATTAAAAACAGGCCAAAGAATCCAGCCTGAAATCATCTACTCCAGCAGCCCGTAGGAAAATAGAGCCCCTGTTGCTGGCTTGCTCTGCGAACTGTTTTCGATTTAAATAATACTCATTGATTTTAATTTTTTCAAAATTATTTTGCCCAATAGCGTATTGTTGCTTATTTCAATATATGCCACTTCCCAGCTAATTGGCTCTTTGTCATCAAGAACTAAAATAGCGCCTTTTCTTTCGCTTAAAGGCAGGTTATTATAAATCTTTAAAAATTTCTCTCTATTTTGTAAATTTTTAGGCATTTGGTTTAAGATTAATCATTCACGCTAAATATAACACAGAGATAAAAAAGTGTAAAGCTAGAACTAAAAAACTCCAGCGAAGTGAACTTTTTCTGGGGTTGGTTTGGTAAATTAAAGAGCCACAGATTTGCAATCCATGGCTCGTTGACTTTTTCGTTTTTCGTGACCACTCAAAGCTTCATAAAATTTCCTTAAGCATCACAAGCTTCGCTATCTTGAACCTCCTTTTCTTTCCTTTCTTCTGCGCCTGTTCGCTCTTCCTCTGTTTCTTCAATTGCCATACATGACATACCTCCAGTGGTGTTAATGAAGAGCGTTGCTAGTCCTTGATTGCTTCGTTCTATAGCCATGGAGAATGCAATGCAAGCCTCTACAAAAGTTCGGCTATACTTGCCTTGATCTGGATCTGTTGATGGCAAACCGTCTGCCCATATAATTGGTTCATCAGTAAAATCTGCAATCAAGAATTCTAATACATCCACTTTGTAATGTTTCAAAAATTCTCTTACATAATTCACGGTTTCTGGGGCAAGTTCTAATGCAAAAATTAATTGCCTGTCATCAATTTTGATGTGTGAATAATGTAAAGATTCGCTATCAGCATTAATTTTTGCCACGAAAATGTTATCTAACCTGTCGAGTATTTTCAATGTGCTGGTTGCAGTGATTTCTGACATTTTTTATGCCTCCCAAATTGTATAGATTTTTTTAGATTTTAAAAACCGCCGTTTTAATGACGATTTTATCTTAACATAAAATGTGTGTTTGTCAATGCTTTGGGCTGTTTTTTGGAAAAAGTTTACAGTGGAAGCCTGGTTCCGGAAGAGGATGTCCGTCGGACATGGTGGTGTGTACACGTTAATGGGATGAGTGCAGTCCATGTGAGAATTGAACCCCTGTTGCTGGCTTGCTCTGCGAGCAAAGCGAGCAGGCTGTCAATTTTATTGTTAGATAAAATTGACCAAAGCTCATATACATAAAGCAGCCCGTGTCGGGACGTACCTCGAATTTTGGGGGTGTTGGTTAGGGAATTATATCAATACTTTATGATAAAAATATTAGCTGCGGTTGTTTGATTAAACGTATTCCAGAACCTCTGAATTTCTAATTAAAATTGTGCGATGAGTTGTATAGGCTAGTCCTTTGTTATAGCCTGCTTCAAAGCCCATGTAAATGCATTGAATGTTTCGTGCTTTGACTTCTTGAATTGCTGGTTGGAGGTCAGAGTCTGAACTAGCAAGTATGATTTGTTTTGCTCTTTTGTCGCAAGATATGCTCACCATATCAACTGCGATTTTAACATCAACACCTTTTTCTTTGAAAACAAGAATTTTTTTGCCTAAAAAGCCGTCTTCCATTTGCCCTCGCACTCTGCCTGAAAGAATCACTTTAAATCCTTGTTTTTCTAAGTGGGTTTTTAAGAGTCTTTGTTCTTGAATAAGCTCTTTTGATTTTTTTATTGTTTTGGGGTGTTGTTTTATTTTAGCGAAATAGAAGATTTTCTCGCCTACCTTGATTCCAGTAAGTACTTTATTTAAAAGTTTAGCAAAGTCGTATTGAAACCATTTTGGTCTTTGTTTTTTAACGTTTTTGAAAACAGATGTTATTTTGCCTTTAAAATTTTCCCCATCAATTAGGAGAATTGTTTTCATAAAAATAGTATTATTTAGTAACAACTCCAGCGGACCTTTCGGCTGGCTGGAGCGTGTATGGTATTTATTATATAGGATTTATTGGAGAAGTCAAGTGCCTTGTTGTGGATAACTTTTTATCAGCCTTATCAAAAAATCTTTTATTTAAAAATATTCAAGCTGCCAATAATAATTTTTTGACATTCTAAAATAAAATTCATAAACTTGTCATTATTTCTTGGTCTTTCCCCATAGTAAAAATCAATCTCTCCGCTGTGCAGATGCCCTGACCTTATAGCATACGGAGTTAAGCGAAATTTGGAATATAAAATAGAGTTGTTAAAAATACTTTTAAATTTCTCCTCTAGACCCCTCTTTTTCTTTAATTTTGTAAATCTGCTATCATAATCGCGATTATAATATCCATTTTTATCAGGTCGCAAATATAATGCTTCAACAGCTGAAACAGCATCAGCAATCACTCCAGAATTTTCTCCTTTATAAAATCTTTTTTTAGCCTGCTTTAATAAAAAAATTGATGATCGAAAATATTTATAATCCTCAATTTTTAATTTACTTATTTTGTTTAAAAAGTGATCTATTTGCTTGTTAGGTAAATTTATATTATTTATTTGCAAGCCTGTAAATTTACTCGGGTATTTCAGTTGAACATTACTTGATAATGACCCTGGGAATATATAAGTCTCCACTACATTTGGGTCGAAATATAATTCATTGACTAATAATGAAAGAATATCCGCAATCTCCAAAGCTTTTTTAAAAACCTCCCATGCTTCTACTTTTTCGTCATCACCAAAATTACCATATGTCATCCAAAAATAATTACATTTTGTGCCACTTCCAGACTCTCCTGGGGCATGAGCGTAAAAAACATCTATCGTCTCATTTGAATTGATAATACTAAATGACACATCATGCAACGATGATTTTATTGCTATTTTGGTTTTTGGAAACGAAAAATCTTTTTTAAGGGTAATGATTGGATTGTGCTTTCCTGATCTTAATTTTTTCATATATAAAATGTAATACATTGGTCGTGATCATTATTTTAGCAATCGCCGGTGGAGATGGCAAGATAATTGAAAAACCGTCTCTTGAACGATTTTAATAAAGAAGTCTGGGAAATTGAGTATAATTTTAAAGCTTATGCTGAGATGATTTTAAGAATCGCCAGCCAGGTATTTAGGGTTTTGTTTGTGAACTTTTTCCGGGGTTGGTTTGGGTGAATTAAAAAAGCCGAACGGTTTTCCGGACGACTTTTTGCACCCTATCCAACATAGTCAATGATTTTTTTCTTTGCCCTATTAATATAAGGGTAAAAGGATTTTTTCTTTATATCCATAAAATACACTATTTCTGCAGGACATATGCCGCGAATCATAAAAAGAACTATTTGCATTTGCCTATAAGGTAAATACATCAATGCAACGTAGCAGACAACACTTTTTTCTACATCACTCAAAAATCCTCCGGCTGACCTCTTCCATCGGCTATTTACAAGCCAGTAGTACACTCGCTCCATTACGTGATCTTCAATACTACGGAAAAAAAGACGATACAATTGCGTTGGAGCAAATTCTCTCCTAAAAGATGTTAGCCTGTCAAATGCTCCTTTGTCTATTTTACAAACTTTTTCCTTAGAAATTTCTAGATTGTTAGAAATTTCTGCGAATGATTGTGGAGAATTATTGGTGAGACCATAACGCATATTCATTATCTCTGCCTGCTGTAATGAAAAATAAGGCTTATAACATCCTGGTAGAAATTTTTGTCCAATGTATTTGTTAGGATTCTTATCATCAAATAACAAATCAATGAATGGCACAACACCCTCCCTTGCAGGCTGTAATTTTTCTACTTTTTCAAAGAATCGTCTTTCAAGTTGCTGGGCCCTTTGCCTGGAAATCCCTAATACCCTGCCAACTTCATCAAATGTAGCGAAATCTGTTGAGCTATCCAAGCTACGATAACGCGTGTTTATTACATCTACTTCTCGACGGGTAAAAATATTCGCCATGTCTCTAGCCTCCTATTGAAATATTCTGTTCTGAAATTTAATAATTATTTTCAGACTGTTTATATAACAACATACTATGCTTAATTTGTCAAGCAAGCGTATGTTCAATACCTTGGAAACGCTTTTATTAAAAAATAAAATAGCACAAGAAAAAACCTCAAACCAAAAAAATGACTTGGTATAGTCATTTTTCTTTTTGGATTGCAGCCCCACGGGGAATTGAACCCCGATTACTAGCTTGCTCTGGCTGCAAAGCAGCCAGCCCGTTAATTTTTGTTTTAAGACAAAAATTAACCAAAGCTTACAGCACCGCATAGGGGAATCGAACCCCTGTTACCGGCTTGAAAAGCCGATGTCCTAACCACTAGACGAATGCGGCATGTAATGTTATTTTAATATAAACATTATGCAAAGTAAACCCCTAACAATTCTCGCAATAGAAACATCATGCGATGAAACAGCAATAGCTATTCTTAAATTTAATAAGAATGGTAAATTTAGAATTCTCTCTAATATAATAGCCTCGCAAATAAAAATTCACAGCCCTTATGGCGGAGTAGTTCCGCATCTAGCAGCCAGAGAACACGAAAAAAATCTACCCTATATTTTAAAACAAATTAAACCAAATTGGAAAAAAATAGATTATATTGCAGTAACAGCAGGGCCAGGACTTTCACCATGCCTTTGGAGAGGAATAAACTTTGCAAAAAATTTAGCTGAAAAACATAATAAACCAATAATAAGCATTAATCATTTAGAAGGACATATTTATTCTTCAGGAATCAAGAATTATGAATCAAGCTCTGCGAAGCAGCCCCTTGCGCAAGCAAGAATTATGAATTATGATTTTCCAGCCCTAGCGCTAATAGTCTCTGGCGGACACACGCAACTAGTTTTAGTTAAAGACCATTTAAAATATAAAATCCTTGGCCAGACTTTAGATGACGCAGCTGGAGAAGCATTTGACAAAACAGCCAAACTCTTGGAACTAGGCTATCCTGGAGGACCAATTGTTTCCAAACTAGCAGAATCTGGAAATCCAAAAAAATATGACTTGCCACGCCCTATGATGCATTCTGATAATTTTAATTTCTCATTTTCAGGACTTAAAACTGCAGTGCTTTATATGGTACGCGACCTAGAGCCATTATCAAAAAAACAAACCAAAGATATTTGCGCTAGTTTTGAACAAGCAGTAATTGATGTTCTAATGCACAAAACACTAAAAGCTATTCAAAAATACAAACCAAAAACTATTTTATTTGGCGGCGGCGTACTTGCTAACAAACTCCTGCGCAGTACCATAGAAAAACAAATCCCACATCCCAAATCTAATATCCCACATCCCAAATACTGCGGAGATAATGCCGCAATGATTGCTTTGTCTGCATATTATCATGCAATAAAAAACACCAAACAATGTTTTGTGCCTACAAATATTAATAAACTAGAAGCAAATCCAAATTGGAATTTTTAATCTAAATTCCCAAACCAAGCTTATTAATCACGATCTCTTTTGGACCTTCTAAGATTTCTAAAATAAATTTATCAAACATGGATTTACGATATTTAAAATCTTCAGTGTTCATATAAGCATAAACTAGCTCTCTTCCAACTTCTGATTCTAAGTCATGAATTAAAACATTTAACTTTTTTTGCATAATACCATCTCCAACTAACAAAAGGTCAACCCTAGACTTATTTTGATTTAAAAAAATTCCACTTAAAAGCAAAAGATTTATCTTGCCAAGCTTTTTAAACTTATCACCAAGCTCGTCCTTAGAAATAGGAGCTGATTTTAAAACCAAATTCTTAAGTTCTGACATAAAGTCAAACTTATTATTTAAAATAAATCCTTTCTTATTAGAAGATGGGATTGTTTGCGATGACAATAGCTTAATCTGCTCTAATTTATAAAGCTCGCGACGCACAGCATAATAATCAGCTTTAACTCTTTGGGACACTTCTTTAGCTTTAAAAATAGTATGTGGATTGCGAAATATTAATTTTAAAGCCTTAGCTCGAATTTTTGAATTAAATAAATTTTCTAAAGTCTTTGGCATATGAGCCAGTATAGCAGAAAATAATGCGTTGTAAAGAGTAAATTTGCATATTAGAAAAAAACTTGATATAATTATTTTATGCCTAAATTACAAGTCAATCACCAAGAATTAACCTATTGCCCAAAAAACCAAGACAATTGTTTTGGTGCTGTTTTTTCTTATACACCAGAAAGAATAAATGAACAAAAGCTGGGAAACTTATACATAGTAGGCCAAATTACTGACCAAGCTAATAACCAAGCCTCTTATTTTCTAAATTTAATTGCGTCTATTATTAAACGAGAGTATTATTCAACAAAACACAATAATGCTTCCCAAGCACTGGAAAGCGCCCTGCATAAAGCAAATCTAGCTTTAGCAGATTTATTAGAAAATAACGGAGAAAGCCAATGGTTAAAAAATCTTAATCTTTTAGCTGCTGCTTATTCAACAAATAAAATCTATTTAGCTAACACTAACAATGCTAGAGCTCTTTTAATTAGAAAAAATCAAATAGCTGAAATCATTACTAATGCCCAAAATAAATCTTCTCATCCTTTAAAAACTTTTTCTAATATTGCCATTGGAAAGATAGAAAAAAATGACATATTAATTTTAACAACTCCATGGCTTTTAAATAATTTTTCCAGAGAAGAAATAAAAAAATTCTCTTGTGAAAACAATTTATCAAAACTTTCCCAGCAAATCAAAAAATATATTAAACCAGAACAAAGTCTAGCCCTAAATATTTTAAAAATTACTTCTAATGATTCTGCGCATGCTAAGACTTCTGCAAAGCAAACAAAAACCAATAAATCTGATCGTGTAATTAAGCAAGAAAAAATAAATCTAGAAAATCTAATTGACTTTTCTCTTTTAAAAAAACATCCTAAAAATATAAATAATCAAATATTCCTTAAAAAGAAAAAAACAAAAAAATCTTTTAAAATTAAGCCAGACTTAAAACAAACTGCTTTTCGGGCAATGGGTTTTATTGCGGCATGGTTTAGTAGCATGAGCCTTGTAAAAAAAATTATTGCAACAAGTATTAGTGCTTTTTTGATAAGCTTAATAATTGTTTTACCATTATTGCATTTTCAAAATAAGGGATTGGAAAAAATTTTAATCCAGCAAGTTCAGCTTCTAGAAAGCGCCCAGGAAAAAGAACGGCGAGCTGAAGCAGTTTTAATTTTTAATGACAAAACTGGTGCTGCTAACCTGCTTAAACAATCTAAAGAATTATTAAACCAAGTTTTTAATCTAGAAAATCAACACAAAGAATTAAAGAAAAATAAAAAAATCCAAGAACAAATATCAAATCTTGAACAAGTTATTGCCAAGCAATATAATAAAATAGATGGAATAACTCAAATACAAGACATAAATAGCATTGCTGTAAATGCAGATTTAGAAAATATTACTGGCATAGGACAAAAATTTTACACTTTTAAGGAAAATGTCACTGCTCTTGAAAGTGAACAAACTATTATACTTCTTGGCAAAGATCTAGACTTAGTTATTTTTGATCCAAAAAATAATAATAAATTAAAAACAAATGCTAAACTTCCTTTTAAAAATTCAGAAAATATTGCTGAATTAGCGAATTATAAATCTTATGTTTATTTACTAGATAAAGAAGAAAATCAGATTTTTAAATGTCCTAGAATCTTATCTGGATTCGGAGCTTGTGTAGAATGGCTTACACCAGAAACGCAAAAATTACTAGACCAGCCTGTGTCAATGGCTATTGATGGTGAAATTTATGTTTTAGAAAAAAATGGAAAAATTAAAAAATTCCTGCGAGGAAAATTGCAGGAATTTGAATTTGATAAACCTTTAAAAGAAATTCAAAAGCCTATTAAAATTTTTACATCTCTTGACCTAGCTTATATTTATATTCTAGAACCCAGCCAAAATCGTGTTTTAGTTTATACTAAAGATGGTGAATTAAAATCCCAGTATAAAAATGAAAAATTCAGTAATGCAAAAGATATTTGGGTTGGACCTAATGATAAAAAGACTTATTTATTAGCAGATACTGAAGTTTTAATATTTAATAATAATTTTAAATAAAATTTAAAAAGACAAATTTTGATTAATTTTAATACTATTTGGCCCAATCACAGCAAGATTGAGCTTTTTATTTTGAAATACATCTTTAGCAATTCTTTGAATATCGCTTGCAGAAACAGCGTCTATTTTGCGAAAAACTTGATCTGGAGTTAAAATTTCTTTTTTTAGAATTTCCTGCGCCGCAACCCAAGAAGCTACTGAATCAGAAGACTCTAGCTCTAAAGCCATTTTTCCTTTAATATTTTCTTTTACTTTTTTAAATTCTTGGTCTTTTACTTTTTCAGTTCGCAATTTAGCATATTCCGCTAAAATAATTTTAATAGCTTGATCAGCTTTGTTATTATCAACTCCAGCTTGTGTTACTAAACAGCCAGTATCTGTTTGATGCTCTGTTTGTGTGTGAACATAATAAGCTAACCCATGACGCTCACGCACTGCTATCCAAAGACGCGAACTCATCATGCCTCCTAACAAAGTTCCAAGCATTGCTAAGGCATATTTATCAGGATGAGACAAATCATAACCCCTAACACCTAAACAAAAATGAGTTTGATCAGTCTGCTTTTTATGAATTAAAATATCAGGTTTATTCTGCTGTTCATCAACTTTTTTCTTATCTTGAGCATTTCCTGTTTTAATATTTTTAAAATATTCTTGATTTTCTAATTTAGATTTTAAATTCTTATCTATATTTCCTGCTATGCACACAACAGTATTTTCAGCTTTATAATGTTTGTCCATATAATCAATAAAATCCTTTTTTTTAAAAGACGCTATATTTTCTTTACTTCCAGAGATCATCCAGCCAGCTGGCTGGTCTTTATAAAGTAATTTAGAAAATAAAAATCTAATATAGCTCATTGGCGTGTCTTGGTACATATTAATTTCTTCTGTAATAACTCCTTTTTCTCGCTCAATTTCTATTTCTGGCAAAGTAGAGTTTAAAAAAATATCCCAAACCCAATCCAAGGCTAGATCTAAATTCTTTGAATTTACTTTGGCATAATATCCTGTATGCTCTTCGCTAGTAAAAGCATTGTAAGATCCCCCTACTCTGTCTAAGGTTTCAGCAATGGCTAGTGTATTAGGTCTTTTTTTAGTACCTTTAAAAAACATGTGTTCTAAAAAATGGGAAATGCCATTGTTTTTTTTAGTCTCATATTTAGAACCAGCGCCTACCATAATATGCACAGATGCTGTTTTTGTGCCTTGCATTGGAACTAAAATTACTCGCAAGCCATTTTTAAATTGTGTCTTTTGGATTTTCATGAATTTAAGTTTAACAAAAATAGATATAAATGTAAACTTTATTTTCTTTTAATCCGAATCACTCCTGAACAAGGAATGATTTTTATTTTCTTTTTTTCTAATTTATCTAAAAATAAATTTATTCCCAAAGAATCAGAGCTCATATGCCCAGCAATCACAACATTCATATGAGCTTTTTGCGCCTCTTTTCTATGTTCTTCTCCAAGGTGCATGCCTATTACCGTGCCCAAACCAGCTTGGGCCATTTTAGAATAAATAGTTTTTGCACCCTCTGTTCCTCCAGTTATCTCAGTAATAGCAATTTTACCAACACTATTTTCAGAAGACCCAGCAAAAACTCTAGGACCTGATTTTAATTTTACTGCTGCGGAATATTCTGGAATCTTTTTTAAATCTCGAATAATATCTAAAACTAATTCTGGTTTTTTTCTTTTTATAAATTTAAATAAAAAATCTGCAGCTAAATTATCGCAAGGCGTGTGCACTGATATTAAATTAATTTTTAATAATTTTGCAATGTCAACTACTCTATTATGATTGATTGGCGCAACGCCTCGAGAGACTTCTTCTATTCTCTCACGCAAAACTCCTTCTGCAATATTAATTGGCACTCCATATCTTGCTAAAACTTGGGCTTGTAAATGCATGACATCTGACAAATCTGCTAATGCTTTGCCTAAAGGATGATGGGAAATAACTAAATTACAGCCTAGCTTATCAGCTAGCATCATCTCTCCTGGCCCAATATCAATGCCCATTAAAATTTTTTTAATTTGCCCTTTATTCGCCTCATGCAATATACGAGTATCTGAATAAGGATTTTTTAAAGACTCTAAATCAAATTCCTTTTTTTTGTCTTTATCAAGCTTGCTGTATTTTTCCTTATTGCGTTGCAAAACTTTTGCCACCTTGGCTTTTCCGCGCAAATCAGAATCAATGCCCATTTTTATGGCCAAATTATATATTTGTTGTGTTGTCATAAATGTTAATATAGTTCTTAAAAAGATCTTTGTCAATACTCGCTTTACTTAAATAAAAAATTAAGCTATCATAATAAGAACATTTCGCTTCGTTCAATAACCTTGAAATTTTTACTAAAAAATTATATTTATGTATGATTTCCCAAAACTTGAAAAAAAGATTCTAAAATCTTGGCAAAAGAACAAAATATTTGAAAAATCTATTAAAGCGCGCAAAGGGCAAAAATCTTTTATTTTTTACGAAGGCCCGCCTACTGCTAATGGAAAGCCAGGTATTCATCATGTTTTAGCTCGCGCATTTAAAGATTTGTTCCCAAGATACAAAACAATGCAAGGATTTTATTGCGAACGCAAAGCTGGCTGGGACACGCATGGTTTACCAGTAGAATTAGAAGTAGAAAAAAAACTTGGAATTTCTGGAAAGCATAAAATTGAATCTCTTAAAAAAACCAAATTTGCCAGTATTAAATATTTTAATAAACTTTGCCAAAAATCTGTTTGGAAATACAAAAAAGACTGGGAAGATTTAACTCGCAGAATTGGATTTTGGATTGATTTGGAAAATCCATATATTACTTATAAAAATGAATATATTAAAAATAATTGGAAAATCCTAAAAAAATTATGGGACAAAAAATTACTTGTACAGGATTATAAAATAATGCCCTATTGCCCGAGATGCGGAACCTCGCTGTCATCGCATGAAGTTGCGCAAGGATATAAAAAGGTTAAAGAAGAATCAGTATACGTGAAATTCCAACTTTGTTGCTTCGCAACGGAAGCAAAAAACAAATTGCAAACAAATTCTAAATTCAAAATTCCAAAAAATGCAAATATTTATTTATTGGCTTGGACAACAACTCCATGGACATTGCCTGGAAATGTTGCTTTAGCTGTTGGCAAGGATATTGATTACATCTTAGCAAAAAACAAAAAAAACAATGAATACTATATTTTAGCAAAAACACGAAAAGATATTTTAAAAAGCCCGGATTATAAATTATCAATTATAAATTATCAATTAAAAGGCAAAGATTTAATTGGCCTTGAATACAAACCATTATTTGATATTCCAGAGCTTCAGAATGATAAATCGCATAAGGTTTATAACGCTGATTTTGTAAACACCCAAGATGGCACTGGCATAGTGCATACAGCCGTAATGTATGGTGCTGATGATTATGAATTAGGCCAAAAAGTCGGTTTACCAAAAATTCACACAGTTGATGAGCAAGGAAAATTCAATTCTTTAGTTAAAAAATTTCAAGGTATATTTGTGAAAAAGGCTGAAAAACAAATTATTGCGGACATGGAAAAAAGAAACTTGCTATTTAAAAACGAAAAATATGAACATGAATATCCATTTTGCTGGAGATGTGATACACATCTTTTGTATTATGCTAAAAAATCTTGGTTTATTAAAATGAGTTTATTACGTAATAAATTACGTAATACTAATGAAAAAATAAATTGGGTGCCAGCACATTTGCAAAAAGGAAGATTTGGAGAATGGTTGCGTGAAGCTAAAGACTGGGCGCTTTCCAGAGAGCGATACTGGGGAACACCATTACCAATATGGCAGTGCACAAAATGCAATAAGCAAGAGCTAAGGTTTAATAGTAAAGGCTTAAAAATCTTAAAAGATTTACACAGGCCTTATATAGATAAAATAACATTCCCGTGCAAATGCGACGGTATTATGAAACGAGTACCAGAAGTTCTAGACTGCTGGTTTGATTCTGGTGCAATGCCGTTTTCATCGCAAGTCCAAGACTATCCAGCTGATTTTATCTCGGAAGCAATTGACCAAACAAGAGGCTGGTTCTATACGCTCTTGGCAATTTCTACTGCCCTGGAAAAAGGCACATGCTACAAAAATGTAATCTCGCTTGGCCATATTCTAGATAAACATGGCAAAAAAATGTCTAAATCCAAAGGCAATGTTGTTGTTCCAAAAGACGTTATTGAAACTTATGGAGTCGATGCTTTGCGCTGGTATTTGTATTCTAATAACCAGCCAGGAGAGCCTAAAAAATTTGACATAAAAGATGTCCAAGAAAACATGAGAAAAATTATTGCAACGTTATGGAATAGTTTTGTTTTTTATCGTGATTATGCACAGAATAAACGTTCTAAAAAAAATATTTTAGATACATGGATTATTTCTAGGCTTAATCAAGTTATTTTAGAAACTACGCAATATTTAGATAAATATGATGTTTTTCATGCGGCTCGTGGCATTGAAGAATTTATTGATGATTTATCAAATTGGTATATTAGAAGAACCCGAAAAGATTCTCGCAAAAAATTATTAGGAAAAATTTTAGTTAAGCTCTGTAAAATCATGACACCATTTGTTCCTTTTATAACAGACTGCATTTATCGCGAAATTGTAGGAACGCACCATGGTGCGTTCAAATCTGTTCATTTATCTGATTGGCCAAAACCAAACAAGAAACTAATTAATAAAAAATTAAATAAAGACATGCAAAAAGTTCGCGAAATCTGCACTCTAGGTTTATCAGCTAGGTCTCAAGCACAAATAAAAGTCAGGCAGCCTTTGCAGGAATTGCAAATAAATAAAGAATTAAATAAAAAATTATTAAACATTATTGCTCAAGAATTAAATATTAAAACCATTACTGCAGGGACAATTCATGTTTGCCTCCCGCGCCAGAGGTCATTGCCCACTTCACAATACATCACTGAAAAATCCGGCTCATTATCTATTGCATTAGACACAAAAATAACACCAGAATTAAAGCGTGAAGGCGAGGAGCGAGAACTAATTCGCGAAATTCAAAATTTGCGCAAAAAAGAAAATCTTTTGCCAAAAGACAAAATCAGACTTGTCTTGCCTGACCTAAAATTAGGCACAAAATCGCTCAAACAAGCTGTTTTAGCACATGAAATTAAAAAAGGAAAACTAAAGATTGACAAAATTTGATAAATATGGTAAAATACTAATATAATTCCTCTCTCCACTCTGCTGGAGATTATTGGACAATTGCTTTCCACCGTAGGTGGAAAAAATCTCTCTCCTCCAATTGTCCTTTATGTAATCTCCAGCGTAGTGGGAAGGGGAAAAATTAAAGACTAGTGGTCTTTTTTTTAATTGCTTAAAAATGCTATAATAATAATAATAAATAATCAAGATACAAGATACAAATAAATCTCAATGACCAATAATCAATTATCCAATAAAAAATATGATTTAGAAGAAAGGAGTAGTAATTTTGGAAAACGAATAATTCGCCTGTGCAAAGCTCTGCCCAAAGACATAATTAATACACCCATGATCAGTCAAATAATAAGATCAGCGGGTTCAATCGGCGCTAATTATAGAGAAGCAAACGATGCATTAGGCGCAAAGGACTTTATTTATCGAATGCGCATCACAAGAAAAGAAACAAAAGAAACTTTGCATTGGATCATATTGCTTGAAGAAGCAAATCCTAAATTTAAACAAAGAATGCAAAACTTAAAGCAAGAATCTAGAGAATTAAAAAATATATTTTCTTCTATTATTAATAAAAAATTAAAATAATTTAATTATTGTAATTTGTAATTTGGAGCTTATTTGGAAATTGTATCTTGTATCTTGTTCATCTATGCAAAAAACCAAAGCTATAATTTTATTGCGCAAAAACATTAACGAAGCTGATAAGCTGATTTTTTTGTATTCCCTGAATTTTGGCAAGTTAGTTTTAGTTGCCAGGGGCTTGCGCAAAGCAAAAGCAAAAATGGCCAGCCACTTGGAAATTTTTAATTTATCAGATATAATAATAGCAGGAAAAACAATTACTAATGCGCAGGTTATAAATTCTTTTGAAAACTTGCGAATTAATTTAGAAATACTAGAAAAAGCTCATTATATTACAAGCCTAATAAATGAATTCACTGCAGAAGCAGATTCGGATCAAAATATATTCATGCTTTTAAAAAGCACTCTTGAAAAACTGAACTCTTATGAAAATAATATACAGAATATAATGCACTCATTTGAACAGCAGTTTATTAGCCTGCTTGGCATTGAACCATTAAATAAAAATCACAATATTAATATACGAGATTATATTAAACATACTTTAGCCTGATCCCTAATTACTAATTATGAATTTCAAATTCCAGCCAATTCAAGAGCGGCCGCAAAAATTTAATCTTAGCTCCTGGCAGAAAAAAATTTTAAAAACAACTTTAATAGTTGGTAGTGTTTGTATTATTTTTTTAGCACTTTTAATAACAGGTCTGCTCATACAAGGACAAACAAAATTTGATATCTCAAAAATAAATCTAGAAATTACAGGACCAGAAACAACAGAAAGCAGTGCACAAATAACTTATAAAATAAAATATTCTAATAACTCGGCTATTACTATAACAAATTTAAAACTAGTATTAGATTATCCAGAAAATTTTACTGCTTTTGTACAAAAAAATATTTTTGAAAAAGACTTTTTAAATCCCAGCGAAAAACATGAAATAGAAATCCAAGGACGATTATTAGGCAATGAAAATTCAAAGCATCAAATAAAAGCAACTCTTTATTACAAGCCTGAAAATTTTAAATCCCAGTTTAAAAAACAAGCTGACTTTACAACTCTAATTAATTCCAGCTCCATTCTCCTGCTTTGGCAAGGGCCTAATAAGGTTTCAGAAAAACAAAAAATTGATTTAGAGCTTTCTTATCTAAATAAACAAGAATCTATTTTTGGAGATTTTCAAATACAAATTATATTACCAAAAGACTTTGAGCTTGAAAAAAGTAATCCAAAGCCTGATAAACAAGAATCTGAAAAATTAATTTATTTTATTGGCGCCCTTGAAAAAGATGATTTAGAAAAACTTCAAATTCAAGGCATAATAAATCAAGAATCAAAATTTAGAGCTGAATTAGGAGTTATAAAAAATAATGAATTAGATATTTATGCGCAAAAAGAGCATAATACTTCCTTAGTTCAAATCCAAGCTAATATCTCTCAAACTATTAATAGCCAAGAAAATTATATTGCTAATCCTGGTGAAACTCTTAATTATGTTCTAACTTATGAAAATCCAGATGATTTATTAATACCTAGCGCAAACGTTATTTGTGCATTAACTGGACAGGCTTTTGACTTAAATTCAGTTCAAGTAAAAAATGGAAATTTTAATTTATCAACGCAAGAAATCGCATGGGATAATATTCAAATTGCGCCGCAGAAAAAAGCTAGTGTGAAATTTTCTGTAAAATTAAAAGATCAAATGCCTATTCAAGATTTTAATGATAAAAACTTTTCTGCAACAACTTTGGCTACTCTAGAAACTGAAAACTTTAATACCAGCAATGAACTTGAGGTAAAAATTAATAGCCAAGTTGATTTACAAGCTAAGGCTTATTACAATGAACAAAGTGTTGATATTCAAAATTCCGGACCAATTCCGCCTAGGGTTGGCCAGGCCACGACTTATACAATTCACTGGCAAATTACTAATGGGGCCAATGCCTTGGAAAATGTCGTGGTAAAAGCTGGCTTACCTGCTAATACAAGATATACTAATAAAAACCATCTTTCATCTGGCAGGATTTTTTATAATCAATTATCAAATGAGCTTATATGGACCATAGATAATTTATCAGCCCATACTGGAAAATTGGCTCCATTAGAAGAGGCTGTGTTTCAAATAGAATTAATTCCTGCTAAAGAAAGAGTTGGCAAGTTTTCTCTTGTTTTAGATAGTTCATTTTTATCAACACAAGATGCCTTTACTAAAAATACTCTAAATGATTCGCAAGGATATTTAGATACTATTTCTGTTTCTAAATATGATTCTAGTGTTGATGCTGATGATGGGATTATTGTGGAATAAAAAAATTTTAACCAAAAAATCCCTGCAATTCTTAATAGGGATTTTTTTTAAATAAAAAAGCTTAACAGAATTTTGCTAAGCTTGAGTATTAATATTTTTAATATTTAATATCAGATACAAGCTCCTTAAGAGCATGTTCCAGTCCAGGCTCTTGATGCTTAATGCCTGTCTTAGAAATTATATGTACTGATAGAGATTTTTCAAGTCTTGCAATGTCTTTTCTAGTTTTTGGAAGGCCAGCTTCAGTGACAAAAATAAGGCCAGTTAGGTTTGGCAATAATGCAATATTGTCAACAATTAACTTAATCCCACCATCTATGCACAAAGCTGACCAAACTTTTTGATCAAACTCATCTACTTTAAAACGCAGATCGAGCCATTTTGAATCATTATAATCTTTACCATCTGCGTCTAAATCCAGCCAATCTGAATAAGCTTGCAATCTACACTTTCTTAATGGAGATATTGTTTCTGAAGTTTTCTGAGTCCGCGGTAAATGTCGGTCTATTATTCCAAAATTAATTTGTCCCCCATTTTGCCTTACATATTCTCTAGCCTGTTTTAAGTGTGATGCCTCTAAAACATTGACATAATCAGGATTAGTAAAAGTTGTAAAAATTGTAGAGATAATCTTTTGCCTATGTTCTGGCTCATCCTCTACAACCAAAATAGTCAAAGGGCTGTTTAAACTGTATTGCATTTTAATTCCTCCTTTTAGAAATCTCAATTACAGATTAATATAGCTTAATTAAAATGTCAATAGTCGAACTTATTTCAAAAGCAGTAGTAGTTCAGTGGCAGAACATCTCCTTTGGATGGACCAAGAATCAGCTCTTTAGCCTATTTAGACTAAAATACAAAATCCCTGCAATTCTTAGCCAGAATTTTTCATTTCTAATAAAAAAGGAGTCAGACAATATTTGCTCTGACACCTATTGATTTACTTATTCCTTTTTAACAACATTTTTCGCACATTTCTTGACAAAAAGGTCTGTGACATAGCATTTTCCTTCATAATCAAATGCAAAAAAAGATGGTGCATCTATCCATCCCAGTAACATACCATCAAACCAG